>WNGF01000203.1_pt1 | contig 114497 bp, 109 predicted proteins | sample 5400641 | NCBI WGS metagenome assembly WNGF01 (sample SAMN13153371, study PRJNA577476) | soil metagenome | isolation source: 80 cm soil or saprolite under grassland replicate 2 | place: USA:California | collected 2016-06-15 | reverse complement strand
GCAAGCCAACGGGCGCTTCGGCTGCCGTTGTTCGTCGTCACGGGTGCGTCGGGCTCGGGCAAGACAACGGTGTACCCGCATCTGGTGAGGGCGCTCCCCGAGTGCGTGGTCTTCGACGTTGACTGGCTGATGGACTCGTTCGGGCAAGCATGCGCGCCCGCACCGCTCAGCTGGCCGGCCTTTCGCGACGCGTGGCTGAGCATCGCGCACGGCGCCGCCCAAGGGGGTCGGCACACGGTGCTGCTGGGTCCGTTCCTGCCCGACCAGCTCGCCTCCCTGCCGGCCCGCCGCTGGGTCACCGACATCCACTTCGCCGTTCTCGACTGCTCCGACGACGTCCGGCGGGCCCGGCTGGCCGCCCGGCCACAGTGGCGAGAACGGGCCATCGGCGAGCACATCGCGTTCGCGGCGCACCTCAGAACCATCGTCCCGATGCTGGTTCGCACCGATGCCAGCCCAGCGGACGCCGCCGAGCGCGTGGCCGGCTGGGTTCGCGAGCATGTCGGCAGGGCGTGATGTCGAGGGGCTAGTCTTCGCCCCGAGACGTCGCGATTTTCGAGGGGACGGCGGTGGACCTCACGGCGGCTGATGCGCTGGCGTTACGGATGACGAGCCTGCTGCTGCACGATCACCCCGGCACCGAACGCCCGACCGACGTGGCAGGTGTGGTCACGTGGTTCGGGGCGATGCAGGCGCAGGACCTGGGCAGCGTCATGTGGTCACTGGGCGTACGCCTGCCCGCGCTGACCACGGCCGACGTGCAGGCCGCGCTGGAACGCCGGGAAGCCCTGCGCACCTGGCCGATGCGGGGCACGGTGCACCTCGTCCCGCCGCGTGACGCGCGCTGGATGCTGGAGGTGATGGGTGTCCGGACGCTGGCCGGCGCCGCGGCGCGCCGGGCGACCCTCGGGCTGACCGAGAAGGTCGCCGACCAGGCGGTCGAGGTGCTTGCCGCGGCGCTCGACGGCGGCGGCCGCCTCACCCGGGCCCAGTGCCTCGCGGCGCTCGCCGAGGCCGGCATCGACTGCTCCGGACAGCGCGGCTACCACCTTCTCTGGTACGCCAGCCAGCAGGGCGTCACCTGTATCGCACCGAACGTGGGCACCGAGCAGACCTTTGCACTGCTCGACGAGTGGGCGCCCGAGCCGTACCGGCCGGACCGTGAGGAGGCGCTGGCCATCATGGCGGTGCGCTACTTCCGTAGCCACGGCCCGACGACGCGGCAGGACTTCGCCGGCTGGACCGGGCTGACGGCAGCCGACGCCAAGCGGGGCATCGCGGCCGCCGGCGACGCCTTGACGACGGTACGGGTTGACGGCGTGGACAAGCTCGTCGCCTCGGCGCTGCTCGACGCGCACGCCGCGACGCGCGTCACGTTGAAGGCGACGGACGTCCTTGCCCTGCCCGGGTTCGACGAGTACCTGCTCGGGTTCAAGGACCGGTCGATGATGCTGGCCGCCGAGCACAAGCAGGCGATCATCCCGGGTGGCAACGGCATGTTCCAGTCGACGATCGTGCGCGCCGGAAGGGTGATCGGCACCTGGAAGCGGACGGCCGCCCGCACCCGGACCGTCGTGGACGTACGCCCGCTGGTCACCGTCCGCGCGCCGGATCGGCCGCGCGTGGCGAAGGGCCTGGAGGCGTACGCGCGGTTCATCGGCCGGCCTCTTGAGGTTCACTGGCCGTGACTGCCAGCCGGGTCAGATGAGGACGAGCCGCCATTGCTGGTTGGTGCCGCCGGTGGCGGGCCATTGGATGACGGCGGCGCCGTCCACAGTGGAGCCGCCAGTGACGTCGGCGAGCAGATGGCTGTACGCGTTGGTCAGCGTGAAGTACCCGCCGGTGAAGCTCAACGCCCACTGCTGGTTCGCTCCGCCGTTGACAGTCCATTGGACCAGCTGAGTACCGGCGGTGGTGGAGAAGCCTGGATCGTCGAGCACCTTGCCGCTGCCGACGTTGACCAGCACCGTGAAGCCGCCGGACGGTACGAGGCGCCATTGCTGGCCGGCGCTGCCGTCGTCGGTCCACTGGACGATCGTGGCGCCGTTCGTGGTCGAGCCGCCGTTGACCGCGAGCACCTTGCCGCTCTTCCGGTTGACCAGCTTGTACCTCGGGCTGGTCGAGCCCGGCGTCACCGACAGGTTGTCGAACTGGTCGGTCTGGTACCCCACCACACCGAAGCCGACCTGGCCGGCAGGGTACGTGCTGTCGCGTACCGTCGCCAGCGTCGCGCCGTCGACCTTCGCCGTGATGGCGCTGCCCTGTAGGTCGAGGGTGAGGGTGTGCCACGAGCCGAGGCCCGGTGCCGTGGTGGTGCCGCTGGCCAGGGTGGTGAGGGTCGCGGCGGTGTCCCGCTTCGCCAGCGCCCAGGCACCGGTGTCCCTGATCCGCAGCTCGTAGCCGGCCTGTTTGCTCTGCGGCCGGGCTTGGGTGTTGGCGCGGCCGATCAGCTTGGCGATGCCGGCCTGGCGCAGGTTGACATCGACGGAGACGGTATAGTTGGTCCAGGCAACATCGCCGACGAGCGCGAAGGAGTCGCTGTCGCCCTGCCACTCGATCGGCTTGACCGGCGCCACCTGCTGCAGGCAGCTGCCGGTGCGCCCGCCCAGGCAGCCGCGTACCTCGAAGGCGCCCTGCATGTCGGCGACGTAGCTGGCCTCGGCGTTGACCGGGTAGCTGTCGAACGTGTCGGTGTAGGGCAGTGCCAGGTTGTGCACCGGCGGGCTGGTGGCCGTACCTTTGCCCTGGCCGGTGGTGGTGGTCAGCGAGTAGACGCGGCCCGGTTGCAGGGTGAGCGTGTAGCTGCCGCCCGACGGGGTTACGTCGGCCTGCCTGACGAAGTGGTCGGTGGGCTTGGTGGAGCTGAGGTTGGTGGCCCAGACGTGGACGGTACCCGTGGACAGTCCGCCGGAGACGGCGACGGTGACCGTCTGCGCAGCGGTCGCGGTGGTCGTCTCGATGATGGTGCTGTAGTCGGTGCCGTTGGTGGACTTCAGGCTGACGTAGCTGCCGTTGGCCCGGTCGCCGCCGAGGTACCCGCTGGCCGAGTCGATGAACTTCCACCCGGGCTTGGCGAACTGGCTGACCTGTGCCATGGCCCAGGTCTCCTTGCCCAGCCGGTAGAAGCCGGACCACGGTGACGGCGCCACGGCCAGCCCCACGGTGGGAAACGGCAGGTTCGGGGTGATCGCGGCGACCAGCGGCCAGTTGAGGTAGGCGGTCATCCGGCCGTCGATGTACCCGCGTGTGATCGAGCGGATCAGCGCCGGGGCGCCGCTGTCCACGTCGAGCGAGCCGTTCTCACTGGCCCACAACGGCCGGCCGGTGGCGATCGCGTTGGCGGTGGAGTTGCAGGTGGTTGAGGCGGACAGGTACCCGCACGGATAATGGACGCCGACGATGTCGACAGCGGCCATGAAGGCGGGGTCGGCCACCATGTCGTCGGCGACCTTCCAACCGACGCTGTCGTCACCGACGATCTTGACCGAACCGTAGCCCCGGCTGGCCAGCGCGCTGTTCAGGTTCTCGTACCACGTCTTGTCGTGGCCCTTCTCGTTGCGGCCACCCAGGTAGTCGATGGTCAACCCGTGGCTCTTCGCGCAGTCGAGCCACGTGATAAGGTAGTCGATGCTGTCCTGCGTCCAGTAGTTCCCGCCGCCGATCCATCCCGGTGCGGCCCAGGCCAGCCCGTACAGCTTGATGCTGGGGTTGCGGGCCTTGGCCTGGCCGGCGAGCCAGAGTTCGTAGCCGACGTCGCAGTTCACCGTGCCCCTGACGTGCTCCACGCTGGGCTCGGCGCCGTCCGTGGAGTTCGCGTCCCCGCCGACCTCGATCTTCAGCAGCTGTACGTTCGCGCCGTACGCCGGCTTGAACAGGTAGTCCAGCACCTGTGAGCGCTGCGGCTCCGGATAGTCGATGAGCAGCCGGCTGTTCCCGCCACCGCCGCTGATCGCGCCGACGCCGTCGAACGTGCGGCCGCCCGCTGTGCCGTTGATGGTGATGGTGGTACTGGTGGCCGCCGACGCGGTGACTGCGGTCAGGCCGCCGACCGCGACGACCGTCAACACCACGCTGCTCGCTGCCCACCAGACACGGAAGGGTGCTTTTCTCGGAGCGGAGAGATGCACGGTCGGTCCCCTTCGGCGGTCGAGGCGCCCGTGACGCCCAGGCACTCGCCGCTTCGGGACGAGGCGGCGGGCCATCGGTTTGAAGGTGAACGATAAAGAAACCTTCGAGTAAAGGCAATGCTGTCGGGCTAGAGATCCGACCTTTCTCGGACCAGCCGTCTGCTCGAACGTGCACGCCTGCGGCGTCCGGTCTGGACGCCGCAGCACGAGCTCGGTCCGGTTAGCGTGCGCCGGTGATCTGTTCGGCGAGCTCGACCACGGCGTTGACCGTTTGGACGCCGTCGACCAGAGCGGGGTCGTTGTGGTCAGCACCGTCCACTGTGACCACCCGCACCGGTCCGGCAGCCAGCTCGGCGACCCTGCGGCTCTGGCTCGCCGGTACGACCGAGTCGGCGGTGCCATAGACCACCACGGTCGGCACGGTAACCCGCGCGACGTGCCGGGCGAGTGGATACCGGTCGCGTAGCATCAGGCCCACCGGCAGCCACGGGTAGTGCGCGCGGCCGACCGCGGCCAGATCGACGAACGGGGAGCGCAATACCAGCCCGGCTGGCGGGTGCTTCGTGGCGAGCTCGGCGACCACCGCCGCACCGAGGCTCTCTCCAAAGTAAAGGATCCGATCGGACGGGAACCCGCCGCGACCCGTTACGTAGGCCAGGCCGGCGCGCACGTCCTGCGCCAACCCCACCTCGCTCGGCCGGCCGGGGTTCCCTCCGTAGCCGCGGTAGTCCAGCAACAACACGGTCAACCCGGCATCGGCCAGCGAGGACGCGAGCGGGAGCCGGTCCCGCCGGTTGCCCGCGTTGCCGGGGGCGACCAGCACCGCCACGCTTCGGCCGCCGCCGGGCGGGGCCACCAGCCAAGCGGTCAGCCGCAGCCCGTCCGTCGTGTGCAGCGTTACCTCCTGTGCAAGTCCGGAGGGTCGCGGCGGGTAACGGTCCGGAAAGTAGATCAGCCGTCGCTGGCCTACCCAGAAGGAGGTGACGAGCACCGCGAGCACGACGAGTGCGACGAGCACCACGCGCAGCATCGCAACCCTGGTCACGCTACCCATTCCACGAACCTAACCCAGGCTGGAGGTATCTGCCGTTGCCGCGGCCTCGCCCGCAGGGGTCGCGGAGTTCGCCCGCATCGTGCGCGCATGGGCGGCGAGCCGGGCGAATCGGCTGGCCAGCAGACCGGAGCGAAGTCGTCGGCATCGGTCGGACCGCATCGGGCCGGCCCAACAAGATCACCAAAGCTGACATAAAAAGGTGTCTATATTTGCCTATATGGATTGACTGCCTGGCCCATGCCGGTCGAGACTACTTCGCGACTGACAAGCTCGCGATCCGCAGTCGATCAAGGAGGCGATTGGCATGCTCAAGCGAGTTCTTGCTCTCAGCGCGCTCAGTCTGGCGGGGGGCCTGGGCCTGGTCGGCGCGACCTCGGCAGGCGCGGACGTCACCGTCGGCGCGCCAACCCCAGGCGGTGCCGTCTTCCTCGCCACCGACATGAAAGGCACCAACGCTCCGCCCGCCGACCTCGACGGTACCGGTCGGGTGATTGTTCGTATCCAGGGCGTACAGGTCTGCTTCCTCATCGAGTGGAACAACATCCTGACGCCGTTCACCGGCCACATCCACGCGGGCGCCGCGGGCGTCAACGGCCCCGTTGTCGTCGGCTTCTGGAGCGGCCAGCTGCCCACCACCATCACCGGCGTGACGGGCTGCGCCATGTCGACCTCGACGGCGCTGGCGCCAATCCTGGCCAACCCCGCGGCGTTCTACGCCAATGTGCACAACACTGCGTTCCCGGGCGGCGCGATCCGTGGTCAGCTGCGCCGGCTCAACCGCGGCGTCGACTTCAACCAGGTGCTGCGCCAGCCCCTGCTCGGCCTGATGGACGGCATGCAGGAGGTTCCGGCGGCCGGTGACCCGGACGGGCGGGGCGTGGCATTCATCGGGCTGCGCAGCACCACGTCGGTACGCTTCGCCTTCACCTGGAGCGCGATCGCGGCGCCGACCGCCGGTCACATCCACTCTGGCGCCGTCGCCCAGGCCGGCCCCGTTGTCGTCCCGCTGTTCGCCGCTCCCGCCGGTCTTCCGGCCGGGCTCAGCGGCGTCATCGGCGTAACCACGGCCTCCGCGGCCGTGGTGCGCAGCATCAGGACCAACCCGTCCGGGTTCTACGCCAACCTGCACAACGTCGAGTTCCCGGCGGGCGCCATCCGCGGCCAGCTGTCCCACTTCGGCGACTGACCGACTCCGCCATCCTGGTCGGTGGTGGCGGGGGCGCCGTCACCGACCAGGGCTCACATCGATCTCACTGGATGGGCGCGACGCGCCAGGGGCCTTGCTCGAACCTGGCTTCGTCCTCGCTCCCGGTCGGCCAGGGCGGCATGGTGACCGCCACGACCTGCAGCCGGTCGCGCCCCTCCGCCGCCCGGAACTGGAGGGCGGTGCCGAGCGGGATCGTCAGGCACACGCCCGGACGCAACGCCACCGTACGCTCGTGGTCGCCCTGCCGGCGCCACAGCTCGCCGGCGCCGGCGATGACGTACCAGATCTCCTGTACCGTCGCGTGCGACACCGCCCTGGCCACCTGGCCCGGTCGCAGCTCGAAGTGGGCGAAGCTACCCGCGCCGGCGATCTGGCACAGGGGCCTGACCGCTGAGCCGTCGGGGGCGGTGACCACCGGTGCGTCATCGAGGAACGCAGTCTCGAACGTTTCGGCCATGCCTGCTCTTTTCGCGTGCTTGCTCGGACAATGCCGGCCGCGCAAGGGTCTGGTGCTCGGCTCGGCGTTGACCGCCGTGACCGTCGGCGCCGCCGTGATCGTCGGCGCCGCCGTGATCTTCGCAGGGCTCCCGGTGCGCCTGAAGGGCTCGGGAGTCGCCAAGGACACCGCCGAAGTAGTGTCCCCGGCGCAGAAGCTCGCCACGGCGCTCCACAGCCGCTAAGCCTTTCGGCCCGACTGGACCCGCTCCTGGGTCGGCGCGGGGAGCTCGCCGGTGACATAGCGCTGGATGGTCGGCGCGACGGAGGCCACCACCCACTCCGGTGGGGCGCTTGCCAACGGTTCCAGCTTGACGATGTAGCGGACCATGGCGAGGCCGGCCATCTGCGATGCCACCAGCGAGGCCCGGTACGGCGCCTCGACCGGGTCAAGCTCGGCGAGGCTCAGCACCCGGCGCAGGATCTGGGTGGAGAGGAACTCGCGCAGCAGCCGTACCGTCCACTCGTTGCTCATCGCCGACCGCAGCAGGGCCGCGGCAGCCGTGCCGGTCGGCGAGTCCCAGACCCGCACGAACATCCGCACGAGCCGCTCGCCGATCTCGTCTCGACTCCCGGCCAGGATCTCGGGGATCACCTCGCGAGGGTCGATCGGCGCGTGGACGGTCTCCAGGAACAGCTGCTCCTTTGTCCCGAAGTAGTGGTGGACCAGCGCCGGGTCGACCCCGGCGCTAGTCGCGATCGCGCGGATGGACGTGGCGTCGAACCCCCGCTCGCCGAACAGCTGCCGCGCGGCGGCGAGGATGGCCGTACGCGTGTCCGGGTTGCCCGGCCGCCGCCCGGTCCGCCGCTTCACGCCGCCTGCCACCTCACGGCGTGCGGCGTCGCAGCGTCGCTGCGGCGAGCACCAGGGCCACCACCACGCATCCGGCCACGATACCGAGGTCACGCCACATCGTTCCGGACGGCTCCGCGTTCGCGCCGACCTCCTGGAGGGCCTCGACCGCGTACGACATCGGCAGCGCGTTGCTGATCCCCTCCAGCCAGCCGGCCATCTGGTCGCGCGGCACGAACAGTCCACATAGGAGCGCCTGGGGGAGCACGACGACCGGCATGAACTGCAGCGCCTGGAACTCGGTACGCGCGAACGCGCTGCAGAACAAGCCCAGCGCAACGCCGAGCACCGCGTTGGCGATCGCGATGAGGATGACCAGGCCGGTGGCGCCTGCGGTGTCGAGATCGAAGAGCCAGTACGCCACGCTGGCGGCGATCGACGCCTGGATGGCGGCCGCGATGCCGAACGCGACGCCGTAGCCGAACAGCAGGTCCACCTTGCCCAGGGGCGTGGTCAGCAACCGTTCGAGCGTGCCGGACGTGCGCTCGCGCAGCATTGCGACGCTCGTGATGAGGAACATGATCACGAACGGAAACACCCCGAGCATAATGAGGCCGATGCGGTCGAACGGCGATGGCATGCCGGGCGGGAGCGCCTGGCTTTCGAACATGTAGTACAGCAGGGTCAGCAGCAGGATCGGCACGACGACGAGCAGGGCGACGGTACGCCGGTCGTGCCGCAGCTGGCGCAGGATGCGACCGGTGGTGCTGACCAGGATGCGCAAGCTCATGCCATTGCTCCTTCCCGCTCGCGGATCAATGTGAGGAACGCGCGATCCAGGTCGTCGGTGCTGGCGGCTGCCTTGACCGCCGCGGGAGTGTCGTCGGCGATGAGGTACCCGTCGCGGATCAGCAGCAGCCGGTCGCAACGGTTGGCCTCGTCCATCACGTGGCTGGAGACGAGCAGGGTGGTGCCGTTGCTGGCCAGCTCGCGGAAGTGGTGCCACAGCTCGTCCCGTAGCACCGGGTCCTGTCCCACGGTCGGCTCGTCGAGCACGAGCACCTCGGGCTGGCTGACCAGCGCGCAGGCGAGCGACGCCCGGCTGTGCTGGCCGCCGGAGAGCGTGTTGATCAGCTGCCCGGCCGCATCGGCGAGACCCACCTTGCGGATAACCCGGTCGGCCTCTGCGGCACCCAGGCCGTAGAGCGAGGCGAAGTACCGGGTGTTCTCCCGTACCGTCAGGTCTCCGTAGACGCTCGGGTCCTGGGTGAGGTAGCCGACCCGGCGGCGCAGGCCGGCGGAGCCGGCCGGTTCGCCGAGCACGGTGACCCTACCCGACTTGATGATCTGCACGCCCACGATGGCGCGCATGAGCGTGGTCTTGCCGCTGCCGCTCGGGCCCAGGAGCCCGGTGACTTCGCCGCGGGGGATGCTGCAGTTGAGGCCGTGGAGCACCTCCCTCTTGCCGCGGCGCACGACGAGGTCTGTCACCTCGATCGCGGGGTTCATGTGATGGCCTCCCGAGAAGTTCAACAACCGTTGAAATCAACGCTAGATGAAATACGCGGGCATGGCAAGAGCCTGACCTTCGAGCGGCGCGGGCTCTAGTTGATCGTGGTGCTAGGGGTTGACGACGGCTCGATAGCGCGGATCCCGTCGCCGGCTGGTAGCTGCGGCACGGGCTCCGCGCCGGCCGCCACCTCGGCCACCGGTGGCGGACTCTCCGGTTGCGCCGGGGCCGGCGGGCCGGGCTGCGAAGCGGCCTGGCCCTGCGAGGGGGTCTGGGCCTGCGCAGGGCTCTGGCCGGTCGTGGCCTTCTCGAGGAACCGCAGCAGCTCCACCGGGAACGGCAGCACCACCGTCGAGTTCTTCTCGGCGGCCACCTCCACCACGGTCTGCAGCAGGCGAAGCTGCAGCGCTGTAGGGGTGTCGGCCATCGTGGCCGCGGCCTGGGCCAGCTTGTGGGAGGCCTGCAGCTCGCCGTCGGCCGTGATGATCCGGGCGCGGCGTTCCCGTTCCGCCTCGGCCTGCCGCGACATCGACCGCTTCATCGAGTCCGGTAGCGCCACGTCCTTGATCTCCACCCGGTCGATGTGGATGCCCCAGCTCAGCGCAGGGCTGTCGATCATCGCTTCCAGGCCCTCGTTGAGCCGCTCCCGGTTGGACAGCAGGTCGTCCAGCTCGCTCTTGCCGATCACCGAGCGCAGCGAGGTCTGCGCCACCTGCAACACCGCGAACAGGTAGTCCTGCACGTTCACGATGGCGCGGACGGGGTCCTGCACGTTGAAGTACACGACCGCGTCCACCCTGACTGTCACGTTGTCCCGGGTGATCCCCTCCTGAGCCGGCACCGGCATGGTGACGATCTGCATGTTCACCTTGCGAAGCCGGTCGGCGACCGGGATGATCATGGCCAGTCCTGGACCTCGGGTCTTGTCCAGCACCCGCCCGAACCGGAAGATGAGCCCGCGCTCGTACTGTTTGATGATCCGCAGGCTGGCCGCGAGCCCAGCCGCGCCGATACCGAGTAACGCGATCAGTAAATTGATGATCATGAGAAGCACCCGCATTCAGGCCGGAGTCGCCTCAGCTCGGATGGTAGCGCGCGACCGGCAGCAAGCCTGACGACCCGGGAGTGAGGCGGGCAAATATGCCGGACGACTCGGCCCACGGGCGCCGCCCGGTGTTGGGAGTCGCGCTGCTGCGGGTCTCGGCGCAGCTGTTCGCCTGGGGCGCGTTCATCGTGCTCGCCGCGATCGGTCTATCCCGAGGGCAGTGGTACGGCTGGCTGTTCCTCGCCCTGGCGCTGCTGCACGCTTCCATCGTGGTCGTGCGCCTGCGCCGGATGTACCGCTGACCCGCTGGCCCGACCCAGAAACACCCCGAGGCCGTCGAGGATGCGCGCGAGGCCGAACTCGAAGAGCGTGTCCAGGTCGAGCTCGACGGCCGACTCCTTGGCCAGGCGCAGGAAGGTTCCGAACGACCCGGAGCCGGCGACGGCCTCGAACGCCGCTTCCTGAGTCTGCATCCATTCGTCGCTGGTCATCCCGGTGTCGCGTTCGGCCTCAGCCTCCGCCTCAAGGCTTGTCGCCAGGCCGCGTACAAAGCTGAAGAGCACCACGTGGATGTGGAGCATCGCGTTGGGGTCGACGCCGAGACCCACCAGCGCCCGCAGGACCCATTCGGCGTGGGCCAAGGCGTTGGGAGCCAGCTGCGGGCGGGTCAGCGACATCACCGGGGCGAGCCAGCGATGCCGGCGAGCCAGCCGCCACTGCATCCGCGCCGCCAGCTCGAGCTGGGCTCGCCAGCCCTCGGGCGGCGTCCGCGGGAACGTCTCCTCCCCGAGCGCCTCGTCGATCATGAACAGGACCAGGTCGTCCTTGCTGGGTACGTAGCGGTAGAGGGACATGGTCGCCACATCGAGGTCCGTCGCGATCCGCCGCATTGACAGCGCCGTCATCCCTTCGGTGTCAGCGATCTCCATCGCCGTGCGGACGATCCGGTCCCGGCTCAGCTCCGGTTGCGGCTCGCGGGCGCTCGGGCGGCGCTTGGGTGTACGCGGTTGCAGCGCGACCGGTCCGGCGGGGGAGACCACGGTGCCCACGCCGGGAACCACCCGGACGAGACCCTTCCGCTGAAGCGCGGCAAGGACCTTCGTGGCGGTCGCGATCGCCACCCCCCATTCCTGGGTGATCCGGCGGGCGGAGGGCACCCGGTCGCCCGGTCGCAGCTCAGCCGAGCTGATCCGGCTGCGGATGTCTTCCATGATCCGTAGGTACGGCGGGGTCGGTCCGGTCAACTCGCCTCCTGGTCGCGTCCGGTTTCCGTACTAGTACGGTACCACCGCTGTGTACTAGTACGGATGGCGGCCTGAAATGCGGATTGCGCTCGATGATGGAAGCGCCTTAGCCTGTTAGCCGATTGGTGATGTACAACGTACGCTCAGGAGGACATGATGGCGAACAGGACGGTACTCATCTCCGGCGCGAGCATCGCGGGACCGGCGCTCGCGTACTGGCTCCACCGGCGCGGCTTCACCCCGACGGTGGTGGAGCAGGCGCCCTCGCTCCGGCCCGGCGGGCAGGCGGTCGACGTGCGGGGCGTCGCTCGCGAAGTGGTCGAGCGCATGGGCATCATGGCCCGGGTCCGCGCGGTCCGCGCCGACGAGCGCGGCTTGGGTTTCGTCGATAGCGCCGGTCGTCGGGTGGCGAGCATGCCGGCGGAGCTCTTCGGCGGGGAAGGGATTGTCGCCGAGATCGAGATCATGCGAGGCGACCTGACCCGCATCCTCTTCGAGGCGACCCGCCAGGAGGCCGAGTACCTCTTCGGCGACCGGATCGTTGAGCTCACCCAGGGCGGCGACGGCGTCAAGGTGATGCTCGCCAGCGGCGCCGCCCGAACCGTGGACCTCGTCATCGGCGCCGACGGTGTCCACTCGGGAGTGCGCGCGCTCGCCTTCGGCCCCGAGACCGACTACGTTCGCCACCTTGGCGCGTACACCTCGTACTTCACCGTTCCCGACCCGGGCGACCTTGACGCCTGGTTCCTGATGTACAACGCACCGGGCGGCCGGGTGGCGGGTATTCGCCCGGAGCGCGGCGGCACCGCCAAGGCCAGCCTCAGCTTCCTCGCCAAACCGCTGGAGTACGAGCGGCACAACGTGCGCCAGCAGCAGCAGATCCTGGCCAACGCGTTCGCCGGAGTCGGCTGGCGGGTGCCCGCGCTGCTCGACGCGATGTGGGACGCGCCGGACCTCTACTTCGACGCGATCTGCCAGGTCCACGTCGAGCGCTGGTGGCGCGGACGGGTGGCCCTGCTCGGCGACTCGGGCTACTGCGGCTCGCCGCTGACGGGGCTCGGCACGAGCGTGTCGCTGGTCGGCGCGTACGTGCTGGCCGGCGAGCTGGCGGCGACGCCGGACGACCATGAGGCGGCGTTTGGCCGCTACCAGGAGGCGATGCGAACCTATGTCGCGCAAGCCCAGAAGCTCCCGCCCGGCGGGGTGAACGGGTTCGCACCACGGTCGCGGGCGATGATTTCGCTGCGGAACCTGTCCATGAGAACGATGACGGCCTGGCCCATGCGCAGCATCTTGAGCAAGCAGTTCCAGAAGGCGGAGGGCATCACGCTGAAGGACTACGGCTAAGCCACCCGGCTCGGCGCTCGGGCGGATCCGGCGCTCTTATGCCGGTCGATATTCGCCATTCGTGGGCCTATCAGTCCTACCGAACCGGGACTTCCGGTCCTATCAGGACGGTGCCATCAGGTCCAGTCTGGCGGTGGAAGGTCGGGCATACTCTCCGGGGGGCGCAGCGTCATGCTGCAATTCCACGCTGGACGCTCCGGTCGCTACGCAAGACTCGTCGCGACCGCCAAGAAGGCAAAGCCCCTCGCGCCAGCCATCGTTCGGTCTTCCGATGGATGCCGGCCCAAGAATGTTCCCGGCCGGCGGTTCGTACCCTTTCCAGGAGGTGGACGAGATGACTCGTCTTAGCCGCCGCCAGCTCCTGCAGTACGGAGCTGGAATCGGCGCTGCGCTGACGTTACCGGCGCTGGCATGGCCGGAAGCCGGGTTTGCCGCGATGGGCGGCAAGCTCGCGAAGTACCTGGAGCCGCTGCCGGTCCCGGGCCGGGGCCTCGTAGTGGCCACCCCGAGCGGGAGCAACCAGTACTCGTTCGTGCAACGGGAGATTGTCCGGCAGTTGCATCCGCAGCTGCCGCCCACGCCGCTGTGGGCGTACGACGACGGTTCGGGGCTCTCCGGCCAGGCCGGCTCGTTCGGGATGGTAGTCGTCGCGCAGACCGGTACGCCGATCTCGGTCAGCTACACCAACAACCTTCCGTCGACCTACCCGAGCTGGATCCCGGTCGACACCGACCTCACCCCGCTGGGCAACGAGGTGCGGCTGCTGACGCACCTGCACGGCGCGTTCGTCGCGGGCGACAGCGACGGCAACCCGGCGGTCACACCCAACGGGTTCGGTTCCGGCGGGACGCAGAGCGTGTACTACCCGAACCAGCAGCCGGCCACCCTGCTGTGGTTCCACGACCACGGTCTTGGCGCCACCCGCTTGAACGTCTTCGCCGGGCTGGCTGCCGCCTACCTGATCCGCGACGAGAACGACACAGGCGCCGAACCCAACTCAATCGGGATCCCTGGCGGGGCGTACGAAATCCCGCTGGTTATCCAGGACCGCCAGCTCAACCCCGACGGGACACTGCTCTATCCGACCAGCGATATCGAGGGTGTGACCTGGATCGGTGAGTACTTCGGCGATGTGATGCTCGTCAACGGCAAGGTCTGGCCGTTCCTGAACGTCGAGCCGAGGCTGTACCGGTTCCGCATCCTCAACGGGTGCAACGCGCGCATCCTCAACCTCGGTCTTGGCGGGACGAAGATGTGGCAGATCGGCGCCGAGGGCGGTATGTGGGACAAGCCCGTGCCGATGTCCAACCTGGTGCTCGCGCCGGCCGAGCGGGCCGATGTGATCGTCGACTTCCGGCCCTCACCGGGCCTGCATCTGGTGATGAAGAACGCCAAGCCGCCGAACCCGGTGTCCAACCCGGCGCCGACGCTGGCCTCCGTCATGCAGTTCCGGGTGGGAACGACGGTCAGCCAACCCGGCCCGTCGGCGGTTCCGGCGACCCTACCGGGCCGCGCCGCCGACCTGCGTGACCCGGTCCGGACGCGCTTCTTAACCCTCAACGAGATCGGCGCGGAAACGGCTGGCTGGTTCCTCAACGTGAACGGTGCGCATTTCGAGGAACCGGGCAACTTCGAGGCGCCCGCGTTCGGAACCGTGGAGGACTGGGTCTACATCAACCTGACCGGCGACACCCACCCGATGCACCCCCACCTGATCACCCATCAGGTGATCGGTCGTACGCCGTTCAACGTCGGTGCCTACGTAGATGCCTACGGGGGTCCAAACGGCGTTCCCGGCGGGATCGACCCGAGGCCGTTCGCGACCGGGCCGACGCTGCCACCTGAACCGGAAGAGCGCGGCTTCAAGGACACGGTCAAGGCCAACCCGGGTTACTTCACAACCATTCGCGGCCGGTTCGACCTGCCCACGGGTGTGACGGCGCCGCAGACGTACGTCCACCACTGCCACATCATCGAGCACGAGGACAACGACATGATGCAGGCGTTCACCGTGACCTCGTAGGGTCGACGGGCGTACGCCGAAGCCCGTCGTGGCAGGAGCTCCGAGGTCCTGCCACGACCGTGTCACAAGGCCTTCAGGATGCCGATGCCCAGGGTCACCGTGGCGACGGCGAGCGCGAGGCCGCCCAGGTACACCAGGGCGATCATCTTGTTGGGACGCTCCGCGCGCGGCGAGACGATCGACAGGAAGAAGCCGAGCGGCATGAGGATCGGTGCGGCGGCGAAGCTGAGACGGACGAGCTGCTTGAGCCCGCCGGACAGGTCCGCCGCGTCCACGTAGAGCAGGCCGACCAGCGCGAAAAGGATCCATACGCCGGCGTGGGCGTGACCGGCCCGGAACAGGTACCGCCGGATCGGGTTGTCAAGGTAGCCGGGATCGCGCGCGCCGATCATCCGCAGCAGCGACCACCCTCCAAACTCGACGGTCGGAACGGCGATCAGCAGGATGGCCGCGACACGCAACGACGCAGACGACACTGGTTCCTCCCTCGATCCTTTCGGCCTACTCCCGAAGGATACGGACGTACTATGCGTCCACAACCGGAAACCCTGTCCCTTTTGGACCCTGAAAGACGAGTGGAAGCCTGGTGATCCCGCCTGTCGTGGTGGACACCCGCGGGAGTGGCCCCGTGGTTCCACCCTGCGGATTGTGACCCAACCGAGGCGCACCAACACCACCAAGATCGTGCTGATCGTCGTGGGCAGCGTGCTCGCCGTGTGCTGCGTCGGCGGCGGCATCGCCGCATATTTCGGATTCCGCGCGGTCAGCGGCGCGCTCGGGCCGCCACGCGAGGCAACTGAGGCGTTCATCCGGGACCTGCAGAACGGCGACGCCGCTTCAGCGTACGGAAAGCTGTGCACCGCGACCCGTTCTGCGGTGACGCAGGACCGGTTCGCCGAGATGGTCAGCAACCGCCGGCCGAGCAGCTTGAAGGTCGTCGCCACCAATGTCAGCAACTTCAACGGCAAGGTCAGCGCCACGGTGACGGCGAACCTGACCTATTCCGACGGCTTCACAGACCGCCACGACTTTCACCTACAGCGTGAGGGCGGTGCGTGGAAGGTGTGCGGCAACCCGTACTAACTGGGTAGGCCGCATGGCGAGGTGCCTGCTGTGCGGGCCCTTTTCCGTGCGGCCCCCCGCCGTTCCCCGCGGACTTCTTTCGAAGTACGAGGCTCTCCGGTGATCTATGCCGCTGCTGTGGTGGGTTGCCGGTCGTGGATGGCCTGGTGGCAGGAGTGGCAGACCACGAGGGTCTTGCGCCGTGCTGATGGTCGCGACCGAAAGTAAGCCGCGCTACCTCGCGAGACGCGCCTCGCCACAGACCCAGTCGCTGCCGTCCCGGCGAATCGCGCATTCCCAACCCAGCCGACGCAGCCGGAGTTCCAGCCGGTCCGGATCCACAAAGTTCTTGATCACGCGGAACGTGCTGCCATCACGCAGCCGCCGCTCAACGATCTCGTCCCGGCCCGGGACATAGGCCTCTTTCTCGCGTTCGTCGACGTGCTCGTCGATGAACAACACTCGACCATCCTCGGCCAGCAGGCCCCGCAGCGAGTGCCAGAACTGTTCGACCCGACTCATCGGCACATGCGAGAGCCACGCCGAGAAGAAGATCACGTCGAACCGGGCGTCCGGGTCCCACGAGAACACGTCGACAACCTCGAAGCTGACATTCGCCGACCGCACCCGATCACGAGCGATCTCCACCACCTCGGGCGCCGCATCAATCGCCGTCACCGTGTCAGCCAGCCCCGCTAGCGCCTCGGTCCACAAGCCAGTCCCGCACGCGATCTCCAACACGCGTCCGGTCGGCCGCATCTCCGCGACCAGTCGCGCGATGCGCGCGCGAGCCGCCGCAACATCGCCATACGCCGTCACGTCGTACTCGCCCGCCCGGCGACGGTAGTAATCAACCTGATCAGCCAGAACCTCGTCGGTCACCCAGACATCATCACGCAGCGATGCGACCGTTCGCGATCTCGCCGAAACGCCACGTCGGTGAAGTCCTCGCGCTCCTGACGTGTCGGCGTGGCGCCATGATCGGCGCGGCCACCGCGTGATCATGCACTGTTTGTGAGGACAAGTGAAGATCAGGCGGCGGTCGCTTCCGACAGCGTAGACGCCGCCGCGTGGTGGGAGACGTTCGACTCGGCGTTCGCCCGGATCGCGGGTCGTTTCAGGCGGGTGGAGCCGCGCCGGCAGGCATGGGCGTTCTTGCTCGGGCTGCTGTCTGATGTGGATACGCGCTCGTGTTGGCAGCTGGCCGAACAGGCCGGAGACCGTACACCTCACCGGATGCAGCGCTTGTTGGGTGAAGCGGTCTGCGACGCCGACAAGGTGCGTGACGACGTGCGCCGGTACGTGGTCGACGAGTTGGGCGATCCGGCCGTGGTGCTGATCATCGACGACACCGGCGACTTGACGGCGGGCAGGCGCACTATCGCCTCCCGCCATGGGTACACGCTGATCGACCGGGGGCACCCGCTGGTGTGTGGAGACCTGCTTCCACACCAGCAAGAATGCCGCTGGGCTGGATGAGCACCAGGTCCGTCGCTGGGTCTCTTGGTACCGGTACACCACGCTGGTCATGCTCGCCCACGCCATCCTCACCGTCATCGCCGCGCGAGAACGAGCCCGACCCCAGCCCGTCGACACCCAGCTGATCCCCGTAACTGTCAACGAAATCCGCCGACTGTTCGCCAGAACGATCGCGACCACCGCATACGCCATCACCCACCCGGGCTGGAGAACTAGTTGCCGGTGCGCCGGCTGACAGCGAGCTGTGCCCGGACTGTCAGCGGCGTACGGCACGGTTGCCACGTGCGCGACACCTATGCGATCGAAGTCCGGGGCCTGGTCAAGCGGTTCGGGTCGACCACCGCGGTCGACGGCGTGGACCTGGCCGTCCGCCCCGGCACGGTGCTCGGCCTGCTCGGTCCCAACGGCGCCGGCAAGACCACCATCGTCCGGATCCTCGCGACGCTGGTGCGTCCGGACAGCGGCCACGCCAGGGTCGGCGGGCACGACATCCGGCGCCACCCGGACCGGGTCCGCGAGCTGGTCGGGCTGACCGGCCCGTACGCGGCGGTCGACGAGGAGCTGACCGGCGTCGAGAACCTCATCATGATCGGGCGGCTCCTGGAGCTGCCCCGGGTCCGCGCCCGGGCCCGGGCCGTGGAGCTGCTCGAACGGTTCGACCTGGCCGACGCGGCGCGGCGGGCCGTCAAGGGGTACTCCGGAGGCATGCGGCGCCGCCTGGACCTGGCGGTGAGCCTGGTCGGCCGGCCGCGGATCCTGTTCCTCGATGAGCCGACGACCGGGCTGGACCCGCGCAGCCGCGGCGAGGTGTGGCGGATGATCCGCGGCCTGGTCGCCGACGGCGTGACGGTGCTGCTGACCACGCAGTACCTGGACGAGGCGGACCAGCTCGCCCACGAGATCGCGGTCATCGACCGGGGTCGGCTGATCGCCGCTGGAACCGCAGAGGAGCTCAAGAGCCGGGTCGGCGGGCAGACCCTAGAGGTACGCCCGGCGGAGATCGACGACCTCGGCCGGGTGGCCGAGGTGGTGCGGGCGGTGACCGGGGCGGCGCCATCGTCCGTACCAGAAAAGGGTTTGGTGAGCGCGGCGATCGACGACCCGGCGCTGCTGCAGGCGGTCGTGCGCCGCCTCGACGAGCTGCGGATCACGGCGAGCGAGCTGGCGCTGCGCCGGCCGAGCCTGGACGACGCTGCTCGCGCTCGTTGTCGCGCTGGTCGGGCCAGTCGACCAGGTCGGCGAGCATCAGGACGATCGAGGCGATGTGTCGCGCCTCCGACGGCGACCCACCGGGGATCGCCAACGCCTCGCGTACCAGGGACCGGGCGGTGTTGAAATCGCCACGCAGGGACCAGAACCAGCCGAGTGCGGCGACGAACCGTACCGCCTGGTCCGCCTCGCCGCGGTCGATGGCGTGCCGGAGCGCTCCGCTGATGTTGTCGTGCTCCTCGGTCAACCGCTCCAACCACGGGAGCTGGTCGGGACCGCGCAGCCTGGGTTCGGCCCGCTCGGCGAGCTCCAGGTGGTACGCCGCGTGCGCGTCACGGACCGCGTCGAGCTCGCCGGAGTCGGCGAGGCGCTCAAGCGCGTACGCCCGGATGGTCTCCAGCATGCGGTAGCGGACCTCGCCGCCCACGCCGCTCGCCGTGTCGACGGCCTCGACCAACGACTTGTCCACCAAGGCGGCGAGCACGTCGAGCACGTCGCCGGCCAGCGGCCCGCAGACGCGCTCGATCGCCGGCAGGGTGGCGCCACCGGCGAAGACGGCCAGCCGGCGGGCGAGGACCGCTTCCTGTTCGGTGAGGAGGTCCCAGCTCCACTCGACGACCGCGCGCAGCGTCCGGTGGCGGGGCAGGGCGGCGCGGTTGCCGCTGTCGAGCAGTCGGAACCGGTCGTCGAGCCGGGCGGCGAGCTGGCCCACGGTGAGCGACCGCATCCGGGCGGCGGCGAGCTCGATGGCGAGCGGAAGACCGTCCAGGCGTTGACAGACTTCGATCACATCGGCGGCGTTCGTCGGGTCGACGGCGAACCCCGGCCGCACGGCCGAGGCGCGGTCGACGAACAGGCGTACGGCCGAGCAGGGTGCCACCTCGTCCAGGCTCGCACCGGCGGCCGGCAGGGCCAGCGGCGGGACCGGGTACAGCGCCTCGCCCGTGAGGCCCAGCGCCTCGCGGCTGGTGGCCAGGACCTGTACGCCCGGACAGCCGGCGAGCACGGCGTCGGCGAGCTTGGCCGCTCCGTCGACGAGATGCTCGCAGTTGTCCAGGATCAGCAGCAGCCGACGCGACCGCAGTTGGTACAGCAGCCGGTCGGTGGCGTCGCGGGCCGCCGGCATGGTGCCCGCGCCGGGCCGGGCCGCCGGCATGGCGCTGCCCAGCAACGGCCAGTCCTTGGCCAGCACGGCCAGCACGGTCGAGGCGAGGTCGCCCGGATCCGACACCCCGGCGAGCTCGACCATCCAGACGCCGTCGGGCATCCGGTCGGCGAGCCTGGAGCCGGACTCGACCGCGAGCCGGGTCTTGCCCGAACCACCCGGCCCGACGAGCGTGACCAGCCGCCCGTCGTCGAGCAGCTTGCCGACCTCGGCCACCTCGGTGTCGCGCCCGACGAAGCTGGTGTACTGGGCGCGAAGGTTCCCGCGCGGCTCGGCGTACGGGTCGGCCGGCTGCGGCTGCCGTGTCGGCTTGGGCTGTGGGGTTGGTGGCGCCGGCGGCTGCGGCGGCGGTTCCCGCAGGATCGCGAGGTGCGCCGCCGCGAGCTCGGGGCCGGGGTCGAGGCCCAGCTCGTCGGCGAGCGCACCGCGCGCCCGGTCGTACGCGGCGAGCGCATCTGCCCGGCGCCCCGCCCGGTGCAAGGCGGTGACCAGCAACGCCTGCAGCCGGTCGCGTAACGGGTGCTCGTGGGCCAGCGTCGTCAGCTCGGCCAGGATCTCGGCGTGCTGGCCGAGGGCGAGCGCGACCTCGGCCAGGTCCTCCTGGGCGGCGAGGCGCAGGTCGGTCAGGCGGGCAACCGGGGCCGCGGCGAACGGCGCGTCGGCGACGCCCGCCAGCGCCGGCCCCCGCCACAGGGCGAGTGCTTCGGACAGCAGCGTGAACGCCTCGCCGTACGCCCCGGCTGCGGCTGCCCGCCGGCCCTGTGCGGCCAGCTCTTCGAAGCGGGTGACGTCCACCTCGTCGGCGCCGGCGACCAGGCGGTACCCGGCCGGCTGCGACTCGACGGCTTCGGCGCCCAGCACCCGGCGCAGCCGCGACACCAGCGACTGCAGCGCGTTGGTCGCGCCACCCGGCGGCGTGTCGCCCCACAGGCCGTCGACCAGCGCGGCGATCGTGACGATCCGGCCCGGCTCCAGCGCCAGCCGCGCGGTGAGGGCGAGCAGCCGTGGCCCGCCGATCTCCAGGAGCCGGCCGGCGTCGTCGCGGACCTCGACCGGGCCCAGCAAGGCGTACCGCACAAGTCGAAGTATCCGCCACGTTTCCGCGAGCCCCGGTTTGCCACAGCCATGATCGTGAAGGATCGACGGGGTGACAGCACCGAGGATCCTTCGCGATCACGGAATAAGCCGGGGCGCCGGGCTACCATCGGCGTCCGTGGAAGCGATGCTGCGCGACGTGGTCGAGAAGCTCGCCGGGATTCCGCGGCTGCCGACCTCACCCGGCGAGCACGAGGCGGCCCGGATCCTCTGCCAGATGCTGCGGGACCACGGCTGCGAGACGGAAATCGAGGAGGTGCCGGCCTTCCGGTCGTACGCCTGGCCCATCGGCGTGCTGTGCGGGCTCAGCGCGGCGTCGGCGCTGGCCGCCGGCCGGGGGCACCGGCTGGCCGGCGTCGTCGGTGGCGCGGTCGCGGCGTACGCCATGGCCGACGACATCACCGGCAGCCGGATGCTCTGCCGGCGCGCCACCATGCGTCCGGGCGTCGCCACGAACGTCATCGCCCACGCTGGTGACCCGGGCGCCAGCCGCACGCTCGTCGTGCTCGCCCACCACGACGCCGCGCCGTCGGGTGTGGTGTTCGCGCAAGGGCTGACCCGTTGGGTCGCCGAGCACCGGCCCGACCTGGTCGAGGCGATGAAGAGCAACCCGCCGCTGTGGTGGCCGGTCGTGGCCGGACCCGGGCTGGTCTCGCTGGGCAGCCTGCTCGGCAGCCGGGCGCTGCGCCGCGCCGGGCTGGTCGGCTCGCTGCTGTCGCTGGCGGCGATGGCGGACATCGGCCGCCGCCCCGCCGTGCCCGGCGCCAACGACAACCTCAGCGGCGTGGCGGTCCTCGTCGCGCTCGCCAAGGCGTTGCGGGACAAGCCGATACCCGGCCTGCGGGTACGGCTGGTGTCCGCCGGAGCCGAGGAGGCGTTGCAGGAAGGCATCCGTGCCTATGCCGGCGCGCACTTCGGCGACCTGCCGGCGGACCGGACCTGGTTCGTCAACGTGGACACCGTGGGATCTGGCCGCTTGGTGCTGCTGGAGGGGGAGGGCCCGCTGCGCATGCGCGACTACGAGGCGAGCTTCAAGGACCTGGTCGCCGGTTGCGCGCAGGCCCAAGGGATACCGCTGGTTCGCGGGTTGCGCTCACGCAACAGTACGGACAGCGCGGTGCCCAACCGCTACGGCTATCCGGTGGCCACCATCGTCTCGGTCGACGGGCAGAAGCTGGTTCCCAACTACCACCTGGACTCCGACACCCCGGACCGGGTCGACTACGGATGCGTGTCGATGGCGGCCCGGCTCGTGGAGTCGGTCGCCCGCGAGCTCGCCCGCAGGACCAGCACACCGAGGCCCGCGCCCAGCGCGTAGCAGCCGGCGACGGCGAGCAGCAACGGGACCGCGCCGAGGCCGGCCAGCCGCCCAGCGGCGGCGGCGCCGAACGCCGCGGCCGTGATCTTCAGGCCGGCGGCGACGGTGAAGACCTGGGTGTACGCGCTTGCCGGCGCGTGCTGCGCCCGCGTGGCGAACAGCGCACTCAGGACCGGGCCGGTGAACAGGCCGGCCACACCGAACAGCACCAGGCGTGCCGCGAGGCCGGACAGCAGCGGTACGGCGGCCAGCGGGATCGCCGTCGCCAGCAACCCGGCGAGCACCACCCGATGTGGAGCTCCGCCGGAGTCGGACCCGGAGCCGGACCCGGACCCGGAGCCGGAGCCGGAGCCGGAGCCGACCGGGCGGCGGGCGTAGCCGAGCGCGCCGAGCAAGCCGCCAGCCGCGAACGCGGAGAGGAACGCGCCCGCCGCGGCCGGCGAGTCATGTCCTTCGGTGGCGAGCAGCGCGGCGACCAGCGGCAGCGGCCCGAAGCTCACGGCAGCAACGGTCGTGGCCACGGTGACCGCGCGCAGCGTCGGGTTGCGCCACAGCGCGCCGGTACCGCGGACCATCGCCGTCCACAGTGGAGGTACCGGCGAGGCGACCGCGCCCCGGCGAGCCAACGGCAGGCTGGCGATCAGGACGGCGCCCAGACCGGCGCTGGCCGCCATGGCCGGCGTGGCCGCGCCGGGCCCGCCAGCGGCAGCGGCGAGCGCGGCCAGGCCCGGGCCGCAGATGCCTGCCACGTTGTACGACACGGCATCCAGCCCGTACGCGCGGCCCCGGGCGGGCACCGGGACCAGATCCGGGACCAGGCTGCTCAGGCCGCCGGTGAGCAGCGGTGCGACGCAACCCCCGGCCGCGGCGACGAGGAGCACGGCGGGCGTCGGTACCCGTCCGGCCAGCCCGCCACAGGCGGCGAGGCAGGCGCCGTACAGCGCCACCGCCAGCGCCGAGAACGCCCGGCGGTACCGCACCCGGTCGGCCATCGCACCGACCACCGGCGCGGCGATGACGTGCGGAACCATCAGCGCCGCGACCAGGGCGCCGCCGAACGCCGGGCTGCCCGTCCGCCCCAACGCCAGCAGGACCAGCGCCACCTGGGCACCCTCGTCGGCGACCCGGACCAGCACGGCGGCGGCCAGGTACCGGGCGAAGGGCCCACGCACGCTGCCTCCTGCGGGTCGGCTGGCGAGTCGGCTGGCGAAAGGACACGAGAGGATGGCCGGATCGTTGCGATTCGATGCTAGGTCGGCGATCAGGGCAGCGCCTTGAAGTTGGCCGGCCGCATGCTCGATCTATGGATGATCGTCAGCACCTCCGTCCGGCCGTCATGTCGGCAGAGCCGACGCCATCGCATCTCGCGTGGCTGGATCGGGTCATCGCCGACTGCGGGACCCGGGCCGCGTGGCTGCGCCGGGAGTATGCCGAGGTGGTGCGGCGCCGGCGGGCGGCCGAACACGAGCGGGAGCTGGTGCTGGCCGCGATCGCCCGGCGCGACGCGAAGCGCGTGGAGGAGCTCGCGGCCCGGCTGGCACGCGAGGCAGAGGAGTCCGCGCGGGCGGTGCCCACTGTGCCGGCCGTCCCGCCTGTGCCGGTCGAGGAACCGGTGGCGGGGGCGGAGGTCTTCGACGCCGAGCCGGAGCCCGGCGACGCCGAGCCGGAGCCCGTCAGCCCGGAGACGTCCATCGTCTCGGTGCAGAACATCCTGCTGGTCCTCGGTGGCATCCTGCTCGGCGTCGCCGCCATCACCTTCGCGGTCGTGGCCTGGACGACGTTCGGGCAGGGCGGGCGGGCGCTGATCCTGGGCGGCTTCACCGCGATCGCGCTGGCCGTGCCGGTCGTGCTCGCCCGTCGCGGGCTCACCGCCACGGCGGAGACCATCAGCGCGCTCGCCATCCTGCTTGTCGCGCTGGACGGCTACACCGCGTGGGCGCTCGGGCTGTTCGGCGTCGACCGGTTGCTCCCCGGTGCCGCCTACGCCGGCGCCGTCATGTTGCTGACCAGCCTTGTGGCCACGGGGTACCGGGGAGTCACGCGGCTGGCCGTACCGCGGTACGTGGCGCTGCTGGCCGCCCAGCCGGTGCTCGTGCTCCTCGCCTTCGGGCTGGCCGACGCCCTTTCAGACTCGTCGCACCGGCCAAAGGAGCTCGACCTGACCGCGTTGGGCGCGGGTTTCGCCGGTGCGGCGGCGGTCGCCGTCGCGGTGAGCTGGCAGAACCTCGTAGCGGCCCGGCGGCTGCGCGCCAGGCGTCATGGGCGGCTGCCGGCTCCGGCGCCGTTGCGCGGGCTTGCCTGGCTCTTGCATGCCGTCGCGCTGGTAGTTGCCTGGCTGCTCGCCGCCTCGGCGCTGGTGCTGGCGGCGACGCTTGACCACGGTGTGCTGGCCGCGGCGGTGCTGTTGCTGTGCGCCGCGACGGGCGTCGCCACCGCCGCGGCCAGCGGCCGGGCAGCGTTGCGCGAGACCGCGGCGGGAGCGGCTACGGTGGCGGCGGCCGCCGCCTTGGCCCGGGTGTGGTGGCTCGCCACGCCCCGCGCCGGCGCGGTGGCGGTGGCCGCGGCGGTCGCCGTCGTGGGCGTCGCCGCCGCGGTGGCGACGCGCCGGGTACCGGCCGGTTGGCGGCGGGGTCCGCTCGTGGCGCACGCGACGGTGGTGTCCCTACTGTCCACTGTGGTCGTTCCGCTCGCGCTGTTGGTCGCGGTCGCCGCGATCGGCGCCGCACTGCCGCCCTGGCATGGCAGCCTGCGCAGCGTTGACGTGATCCCGTCCGGCGGCTGGCAGCTGCCGCTCGTCATCGTGCTCCTCACCATCGCGACGGCGGCCATCGGCGCCCCGCGCGGCGCGGAACCCGCCATCCTCACCGGGGCCGCCCTGACGGTGGCGGTGACCCCGGTCGCGCTCGGCCTGCCGTGGTGGGTCCCACCTGTGGCGTCCGGTGCTCTCGCGGCGGCCCTCGGGCTGGCCAGCGTCTGGCCCGGGGTGCCGGCTTGGCGGACGTACTCGCGTGCCTTGGCCGCGGCCGGGCTCGCCCTGTACGCGATCCTCACCGGCCTCGGCCGGGACTGGACGAGCCTGGTCGCCCTCGCGGCGATGTCGCTGGCGTGCGTTACGGTCGCTGCGCTCGGCCATGCCAGCGGTCGGGCACCGGCCGCCCGGATCGCCGACGGTGCCGTGGGCGGGGTGCTGGCGTTGCTGCCGACCCTCGTCGCGGCCGGTGCGGCGGTCGCCGGAGCGCCCGCCCGGGTGGTGCCGGCGCTCGCCGTGCTGGCGGCGGCCGGCTGCCTGATCGCCGCAGGGATCGATGCCCCGCTCGCGGCCGGCGCGCCTGCGCGGTTTTCAGCCGGGATCGGCGCCTTGGTCGCCGGTGCCATCGGTTGTCTCGGGCTGGCGTGGAGCGTGACCGACCTCGCGCTCGCGGTGCTGGTCGGGCTCGCCGGAGCGCTGGCCCTGCGAGGCGGTGCCCGCACCGCACAGGTGGCGCTCGCCACCGCGGTCGCCATCCTCGTCACCGCACGGCTGGCCGCGCTCGCCGTCCCGGGGTCGGGCATCGCCGTCGCCGGTCTGCTCGGCGCCTGGGTCGCCATGGGAACGACGGGGATCGCGCGCGGTCGCGACGCGGCGCTCGGCGCGTACGGCGTGGGTGCCCTGCTGGGCGCGGTCTGTGGCGCCGTCGCCGTGGCGGAAGGGGGCGTGGCGTGGCTGGCCGCGATCCAGCCCGCACCGTGGTCGGCCGACTCGTCGATCTGGCGCGAGATGGCCGGTACCACCGCTGTGGCCGGGGCGCAGGTGCCCGTGGCGCTGGTCCTGTTGGGCGGCGGTGCGATCGCGCTGCCGAGGCGATGGCGCGATCCGCTGGTGCTGGCGGCCGGCATGCTGGCGGTGCTGGCGGTGCCGGTCGCGCTCGGGCTGCCCTGGTGGAGCCCGGCCGTGCTCAGCTGCCTGGCCGCCACGGCGCTCGCGTTGGGCGCGGTACGGGCGGCGACCCCGGCCGGCGCGGCATACCGGGTCGCGGCGAGTGGGGTCATGTTCCTGCATGCCCTGGGCGTGGCCGCTGGCCGGGCCGCGACGACGGCAGCCGTGTTCGCTGGCGTGGTCGCGGTGGGCGCGGTGGTGGCGGCGCTGGGCCATGCGCGAGCTCGCCGCGCGCATGGCGAGGCCGCGGGCTTGGGGCACAGCGCGTGGGTCGGCGACGCCGGGCTGGCCGCCGCGTTCGCCGCCCTGCCCGGGACGGTGGGCGCGACGGCGTACCTCGCAGGCCTCCCGGCCGCCGCGGTCGTGGCGGCCGGTCTCACCACGGCCAGCGCCGCACTCGCCGGCGGTTCGCTGGTCCGGCTGCTGCGCCGGGTCGAGGCACCCGCGGTCGGGGCGGCCATCGGGGCGCTCGGGACCGCACTGGTGGTGCTGCTCACGATGCCCGACAACCCGTTCGAGCACGTCGCGATCTGGGTCGTGCTGATCGCCGCCGTCCTGCGGCTGTTGCCCGGGCAGCCGGCCGCGCGCAACGCCGGCGGCGCCACGCTCGCGCTCATCGTCGCGCTGTCCCGGCTCGTGGCGGTGCTGGTGCCCGGCGCCGGTCTGGTCACGACGGCGGCGGTGGTGCTGCTCGTGGCGGTCGGCGTACGGGCGCTGCCCGCGCGCGTACGGCCCGGACCGGCCGCCGCGACGGTCGCCTCGCTGGCCCTCGTCGGGCTGGCCGGTGCTGCACAGTCCATTGTGGACGCGGGTCGGGTGCTCGCCGTGAGCCTGCCGGCCTGGCACGCCGACCTGGCCGGGTGGCCCTCGTCCGGCAGCCTGTTCGGCTGGCAGGGCCCGGTCGCGTTGCTCCTCGTCGCGGTCGCCGCGGTCGTGCAGCGGGGCAGTCCTGCGCCACCGCTGTGGAGCGGCCCGGTAGCCGGGGACGTGGCGCTGGGCGCCGCGGTGCTGGCGGCCGTCGGCGTACCGGTCGCGATGCGTGCGCCATGGTGGGGCGCCGCCGCGATCGCGGGCGCCGTGGCGGTGGCGACCGGCCTTACCGCGGCGCGGGCGGACACGCGCCGAGCCGCGGGCCGGCACGGCACCGCCGCCCTCGTCACAGCGCTCTACGCCGCCGGCGCGGCGCTGGCCACGCCGGGCGCCACCCTGGCGGTGGCGGCCGGGCTCGGCATCGCGGCGGTCCTCGTGGCGGCCAGCGCGCGTACCGAAGTGTCCACTGTGGTCGGTGGTCTCGCGGCTGCCGCCGCGGTGGTTGCAACTCCTGTTGCGGTGGCAGCCGCCACGGCTGTGCTGGGGGGCGCGGGGCCGTTGGTTCCTCGCCTGGCGATGGTCGCCATCCTCGGCTCGCTCGGCGCCATCCGGTGGCTGGGACCGGCGATCCGGCCGTACGCGGTCGGCGGGCTCGCCGTCGCCGCGACCGGCCTCGCCGTGTTGACCGTGCCCGGCACGGAACCGACCCGCCTGTACGCCGCATTGGCCGCCCTGGCCGGTGTCGGGGCGGCGCTGCTGCTGCCCCGCGCAGCGCGAGGACCGCAGCTTGCGAGGACCGCAGTCGCAAGCCAGCTACACAGTCCCACGGCCGCACCGGTACGGGCCGCCGCGGCGCCCTTCGCGATCGGGTTCGCCTGCGTGCTGCCCACGCTGAGCACCGCGTTGCTCGCGCCGTACAGGTGGCTGGGCCGGGGCTGGGGCATCCAACCGGCCACCGCACGGGACGCGGCGTTCGGCTGGCCCGCCGCGCCCGAGGATCCGGCCGTCCTCGCACTGCTCGGCGCGGCCGCGGCGCTCGCCGCGATCGGGCTCGGCCGTCGCGACTGGGCGCCGCCGCTCGCCTGGCTGTCCGCGGCCCTGGCCGTGCTCGTCGCGCCGGTCGCCTGGAACGCGCCATGGCCCGCCGGGCCCGCGACGGCGATCGCGGTGGCCTCGGCCGCCGGTATCTGGGCTGCCCGGCAAGCCCCGCCGAGGACCGCGGCGGAGCGGTTCGGCGTGGCGGCAGCGGTTGCCGGCTGTGCCGCGGCGGCCGGCGCTGGGCTGTCCGCCAGCCTGGCCACGGCCAGCGCCACCATCACGGCGCTCGGCGTCGCGGTCGCGGCCGGTGCGGTGGCGGCGCTGGCCGGCCGGCGTACCGGCGGGCGCGTCGCCGGCTGGCTGGTCGCCGCGCTCGCCGCCATGGCCCTGTCCGCTGCGGTGACCGCCGCGACGCACCTGCCGGCACGCGTCACCGGTGCGGGTTGGGTGGTGCTGGCCCTGCTCCTGCTCCTCGCGGCGGCGGCGCTGCCCGCCACCCGGCGGGCGGACGTGGACGCTGTCGAGGCGCTGTCGTACCTGGCGGCCGGCGGTGCGCTCGCGCTCGCGGCGGTCACCGCCGACGTGGCCGGGATGTCGGCGATCCTCGCGGCCTATGGAGCCGTGCTCGGCTTGTCCGCGTCGCGGCCGGGTCGGCGGTGGCTGGCGGTCGTGGCGGCCGGTTGCGAGCTGTTCGCGTGGTGGTTGCTGCTCTTCGCGGCTGAGGTGGGCATTATCGAGGCGTACACCCTGCCGTTCGCCCTCTTCGCCGTCTGCGGTGGGCTGCTGGTGCTGCGGCGCCGGCCGCGCCTGCGCAGCTGGCTGGCCTACGGGCCGGCGCTGGCCGCGATGTTCCTGCCGAGCCTCGCGCTGCTGTTCGGCGGCGATGCGGATCCCACGCGGCGGCTACTCCTGGGTGCCGGCGGGGTCCTCGTGCTGGTGTTCGGCGCGGCCCGTCGCCGGCAGGCGCCGGTCGTCGTCGGCGCGCTCGTGCTCGCGATCGTGGCCTTCTACGAGCTGGCCCGCTACTGGGACGAGCTGCCACGGTGGCTGCCCATGGGCATCGGCGGGCTGATCCTCATCGGCCTCGGCGCGACCTACGAGCGGCGCCGGCGCGATCTGCGCCGCATCGGCGAGGCCCTCGGCCAGATGCGGTGACGCCGGATGCGGTGCGGCTGGATGCGGTGCGGCGAGGCGTGCCGAGGACCAGGCGACCAGCGTCGTAAACGCGAGCACCGCCACCGCCGCCCAGGCCGCCGCCCGCGGCCCGTACGCCTCGGAGAGCACGCCGCCAAGCAGCGCACCGGCGGGCCAGGCCAGCCCGAAGGCCAACATGCGGGCGGTGGTGTTGACCCGGCCCTGCAGGCGGTCGGGTGTGATCTTCTGGCGCAGCGTGATCGCCGTGAGCGCGACAACCATGAACGCCAGGTACCACAGGCCGACCATCAGTGCCGCCGCGAGCCACTGGCTGAGCACCGCGCAGCCGATGACGCACAGCACGGAGGCGGGCAGGGCGACCGCGGCCACCAGCCCCTCGCCGAACCGGCGCGAGATGGGCGGGAACACGACGCTGCCGGCGAGCCCGCCCAGTCCCATGACCATCCACATGAGACCGAAGCGCGGGTCGCCGCCGGGGCGTACCCCCAGAACCTGGTCCATCCAGGGGATGAGCTGGCCGAGGAACGCCGCCGCGGCGGCGTTGGACAGCCCGGCGATGAGCGTCGTCGTGCGTACCAGCCGGTTGCCGAGCAGGAACCGCAAGCCTTCCCGGATGTCGCCGACCAGGTCGCCGCGCGTCGCCGTCTCGCCGCCGTGAAACGGTCGCAGGACTCCCCGCACGAGCAGCGCCGAGGCGACGAACGAGACCGCATCGAGCGCGACGAGCGGTGCCGGTGCGATCAGCACGAGGAGCGCGCCGGCCACCGCCGGCACGGTCACCTCGATGGCGGTGCCGCCGCCGTAGACGGCCGAGTTCGCGGCGGCCAGGCGCTCCCGGCCGGCGAGCGCCGGAAGCGCGCCGAAGTTGGCGCTGTCGAAGAAGACGTACAGGGTCTGGGCGGCGAAGGCCGCCGCGAGCACGTGCGGCGCGGTGAGCACGCCGAGGGCGTACGCCACGGGGATGCTCCCGAGCGCGGCGGCGCTGCCGAGGTCGGCGCCGACCATCAGCCGGCGCCTGTCGAACCGGTCGGCGACGGCACCGGCGACCAGCCCGAAGCACAGGTACGGCAAGGCCTCGGAGACCGCCACGAAGCCGGTCCACAGGTTGGAGCCGGTCACCTGGTAGACCAGCACGGGCAGCGCGACATAGGTCACCATCGAGCCGGCGCCGGAGACCATGCGGGCTACAAAGTACCGGCGGAACTCCCGGTCCCGGCGGAGCGGCTGCGCCATGCTGCTCGGCGGCGTCACGCGATCGAGGCTACCGTTCGTCAATGGTCTCCAATGCGGTTACGCGGCGCCGGCTCGGCGCGCGGATGGTGGACCTGACGGTCGACTCGGCCGCGCTGGGCCGTCCCGCGCGGGTGCGGCTGCTGCTCCCGCTCGGCCACGCCGATCGGGACCGGCACTGGCCCGTGCTGTACCTGTTGCACGGTTGCTGCGACACGTACGACAGCTGGACCCGCTCGACCGACGTCGCCGAGCTGACCGCGGACAGCCCGGTCATCGTGGCGATGCCGGAGGCCGGCCGGGCCGGCTTCTACTCCAACTGGTGGAACGGCGGCCGGTATGGGCCGCCCGCCTGGGAGACCTTCCACCTCGACGAGCTGCCCGCGATCCTGGAACGCGACTGTGGTGCCGGCGGGCGGCGGGTGGTGGCCGGCCTGTCGATGGGCGGCTTCGGGGCGCTGTCCTACGCGGCGCGCCGGCCGGGGAAGTTCGCGGCGGCGGCTTCGTTCAGCGGGCCGCTGCACATCACGTACCCGGCCCCAGGCGGCTTCGGCGGCGCCGAGGCGGTCGCCGAACTTCTGACCCGTGAGGGCGAGGACCTGCTCGCCTTATGGGGACCGTGGGCGCAACGGCCGGAGACCTGGGCCGCGCACAACCCGTACGACCTGGCCAACCGGCTGCGCGGCATTCCCCTGTACGTCTCGTGCGGCGACGGGTACCCGGGCCGGTTCGACGAGCCTGGTGCTCCGTTCGACGTCCAGGAGGCGTTCCTGTGCGTCGAGTCGCATGCCTTCGCCGCGCGCGCCGCCGAGCTCGGGCTCGCCCTCACCACCGACTTCTACGGCGGCGGTACGCACACCTGGCCGTACTGGCAGGAGAGCCTGCACCGGTCATTCCCGCTGCTCATGCGAGCGCTACACCATCCGTGACGGTCGCACAGTACGGTGACACGGATGAGCGCACCGGAGATCACGCGCGCCGAGCCGCCACGCGTCGGCGACGAGCGCACCATGCTCGGTTCCTGGCTCGACTACTACCGCGCCACCTTGTTACAGAAGTGCGCGGGACTCTCGCCCGAACAGCTCGTGGCGCGGCCATGCCCGCCCTCGACGCTGTCGCTCATCGGCCTGGTGCGGCACATGACCGAGATGGAGCGCGCCTACGTGCACCGCCTCGCCGAGGCCGACCTGCCGCTGTACTACTGCACCGAGGACAGCCCGGACGGCGACTTCGACGACGGTACGGCGGCTGGTGTCCCGACCGACCTGGCGGTGCTGGCCGACCACATGGCCCGCTCCCGAGAGATCGTGGCGGCCCTGGGGCTGGACGACACCCGCGCCGGCAGCCGCGGACCGTACACCGTGCGGTTCGCCTGCCTGTACCTCATCAAGGAGTACGCCCGCCACCTCGGCCACGCCGACCTGCTCCGGGAACGCATCGACGGCGTGGCAGGGGAGTGAACCGCGACCGCCCGGGACGGGCCGGGCAGCGCGCAACCGGTGAAGGACCAGTCATCGTCAGCCGACGGCTGGACCTGCACGGGCGATCGGTGCAGTCAGGTCAGCCGGGTGTCAGGTTTCTGACAGCCTGATCGCCGAAACAACCGACCTCCACAGCGGCCGGCCCCCGCCTGCTTCCGCCGCGAGCGGAATAGCGGCCGGAAACGCGAGGGCTGGGCATCCGGCTTGCAGGGTGACAATCAGTGGGCGTTGGCCTTCGCGATCCGGCGTCTATTCCAGCGTCGTTTCCGTGGCCCCGATGCGTTCTTTACCGGCCGGCTTGCGCCTCGTACTGCTCGATGACCGAACGCGAGATGCGCCCGCGCGGCGAGACGTTGAGCCCTTTGCGCTGCGCCCACTCGCGGATCGCCTGATTCTGTTCCCGGCCGCTACGGGTAGCACCGCGCCCACGGGCCCGGCCGCCGCCGGAGGCACCGCCCGACCGCGCGATTCGGCGCGCCGAGCGCACGAACTTGTCGAGCGCCGTGCGGAGCGTCTTGGCGTTCTTCTTGGAGAGGTCGATCTCGTAGAGCGTGCCGTCGAGCCCGAACTTCACGGTCTCATCGGCGGTGCCGCCGTCGAGGTCGTCAATCAGGTGCACTTCTACCTTGCGTGCCATGGCTTCTGGCCTTCCTCGGTGCTGCCCCAATGATGCGCGCAATGATGCGCCAGAGCATCATTGCATGAAAGCATCGGAGCCGACGCTGGTGACCCGGGAAATGTTCGGTAAGCGCAACCAAGCTAGGCATTCTTGTCGCGCAACGTCGATGATGTGCGGACCGAAAGTAAGAAACGTGGCCCGCTCAGTCGCTGCGATCCTGCATTTCCCAGGCGTGGTCGAGGACGTGCCAGGCGATCCGTCGCGCGGCATAGCGGGGCGGCCAACCGTTGGGTACCGGTGGCTCGCCATCCGACGCGGTGCCCAGCACGTCCAGGATGGCCGCTCGCATCGCCTCGATAGCCGCGCTGTCGTCGATCGCCGGTGGCTTGTGCCTGACGCCGAGCTTCCGCGCGTACGCCGCCTCGGCGGCCATGACGTGGTCGATCATCTTGTCGCGGTCCCGGCCGCCGCCGCGCGGACCCTTGCGCAGCTCGGCCGGGCTGCTCGCGGCGATCTCGTCGAACACCGCCCAGCTCGCCTTCACCAGCGCCGCCGTTCGTTTCGCGGCCGCCGCGGTCAGGCGTACCGAATCGCCCTTGGCTATCTCCCCGGGCGCGCCGAAGTTCGTCGTCGCCGAGCCGGCAAGCCGCTCCACCACGTCGAAGCCGTCGGCGACGCGGGTGGGAAAGGCGATCCCGGCCCGTTCGGGGACGGCACGGTACCGGTCGGCGTAGGCCGCGAGCGACTCCAGCGCCACCTCCTCGGTCCGGCCCGACCGGCACCAACCGGGCCAGTCAACGGCCGAGGCGAAGACGCGCTTGCTTCCCACCTCGAGGTACACAGCAGTTGGTTTCGCCACAGGTGCGATCCTTGCGCACGCCGGCCGCTGGAGGCAGCGACGCGCCCTGCTAGGATCACCCGGCGGATGCGGGCGCGGCGACTGCCTGGCCGCATGACGCAGCTCGCTGGCCGGACGAGTTGCTTGGGGGAGCGGGCGCAGGTGGAGCCAACGCACGCGAACACAGCCGTTGCCGCCAGCCGGGTGCTGACCGTGCCAAACCTCATCAGCTTCGCGCGGCTCGCGGGCGTACCCCTGTTCCTGTACCTGTTCCTGGTCGCTCACGCCGACGGCTGGGCGGTGGTGGTGCTGGCGGTCGGCGGCACCTCCGACTGGGTCGACGGCTACGCGGCCCGGCGCCTGAACCAGGTAAGCAAGCTCGGCGCGCTGCTCGACCCGCTGGCCGACCGGCTCTACATCCTGGCAACGCTGCTCGCGTTCACCGTGCGTGATGTCGTGCCGTGGCCGTTCACCGCCGCGCTGCTGCTGCGCGAGGCGATGCTGGCTGCGACGCTGCCGGTGCTGCGCCGGTACGGGTACGGGCCGCTGCCGGTGCACTACCTCGGCAAGACGGCCACCTTCATCCTGCTCTTCGCGTTCCCGGTGCTGCTGCTGGCGAAGGCGAGCCCCGGTGCGGCACCGGTGGCCGGTCCCATCGGTTGGGCCCTGGCCTGGTGGGCCATCGTCCTGTACTGGATCGCCGGCCTGTTCTACGTCTACCAGGTGGTCCAGGTTGCGCGGGCCGGACATCGCCGGAGCGCCGCGTGAGCGAGCGAACCAGCTGGCTGGGCAGTGAACGTTCCTCGGCCGACGTCCTGCTCGACCTGTTCCGCAACCCGCTCGAGCCGGGCTACGCCGAGGCGGCGCGGGCACGTGCGGCCGCACGGGGCACGCCGTCGGGCTGGCGGCGCGCCGGCGCCCGTACCACCCGGCTGGCGGTGCTGCTGCTCACCGGCTTCCTGCTGGCCATCGCCTACCAGCACACGTTCACGCCCGGTTCGCAGGCCAGCCGCGCCGGCCTGGTCGCCGACGTCCGCGACCGCCGGGCGCAGACCGACGACCTGCAGCGGCGGGCCGAACAGCTGCGCGACGAGGTCGCGCGGGCCAGGGACGAGGCGCTGGGCGGGGACGGGGCGGAGGCCCGCCGGCTACGCGACCTCGCCGTCGGCAGCGGCCTGGCGAGAGTACGGGGCGACGGCGTCATCGTGACCGTGGCCGACCCGGTGCCGCAGGTCGACCCGGTCACCGGCAAGCAGGTGGTCGACGACCTCGGCAGGGTCCGCGACCGCGACTTACAGGAGATCGTCAACGCGCTGTGGCACGCCGGCGCCGAGGCGATCGCGATCGACGGGCAGCGGCTGGGCGCCACCTCCACGATCCGGGCGGCGGGTGGCGCCATCCTGGTCGACTTCCGGCCGGTGACCGGGCCGTACGAGGTTGCCGCGATCGGGCCGGGCGACCTGGACCGGCGCTTCAACGCCTCGGAGACCGCCGCGACCTTCCGCCACTATGTCGAGGTGTTGCGGATGCGGTTCGCGGTACGCCGCGCCACCGGCCTGACCCTGCCGGCCGCCGCCGACCCGCAGCTGCACTATGCGCACCCGCCTTCGGCCGGCGCGTCGGCCTCGCCTTCGGCGGGCACCCGGTGATCGCCGCCGTCGCGTTGCTGGCCGGGGTGGTGTTCGGCCTGGTCCTCGAACCCACGGTGCCCATCTGGCTGCAGCCGTACCTGCCGATCGCGGTGGTGGCGGCGCTGGACGCGCTGTTCGGCGGCATCCGGGCCTGGCTGGACGGCATCTTCGACGACAAGCAGTTCGTGGTGTCGTTCGTCTCCAACGTCCTGGTGGCCGGCCTCATCGTGTACCTCGGCGACCAGCTGGGCGTGGGCGGCCAGCTGTCCACCGGCGTCGTCGTGGTGCTGGGGGTACGCATCTTCGGCAATGTCGCCGCCATCCGCCGCCACCTCTTCCGGGCCTGACGGCGGCGACGATGACCACGCCGTACCGCGACACCGGCACCGGATGGCCGGACCCGGAACCCACGCCCGAGCCCGAGCCCGCCGCCGAGCCGCCGGCCGAGCCGGCCGGCAAACCCGAGCCGGCCGGCAAACCCGAGCCGGCCGGCAAACCCGAGCCGGCCGGCAAACCCGAGCCGGCCGGCAAACCCGAGCCGGCCGCCGAGCCGCTGCCGGCCCGCGGTGCCCGGGTCCCGCCCCTCTCGCCGGCGGGCGCGGTCGTCGGGCTGCTCCTCGTCCTGCTCGGCTTCGCGCTCGTGGTCCAGCTGCGCAGCAATGCTACCGACCCGGAGCTCGCGGCCGCCCGGCCCGAGGACCTGGTACGGATCCTGTCCGACCTGGACGCCCGGCAGAGCCGGCTGCGCCAGGAGATCGCGAGCCTGGAGGAGAGCCGGCGCCAGCTCGCCTCGGGAGCGCAGGGGCGGGAGGCCGCCCTTGCCGAGGCCCGCCGGCGCGCCGACCAGCTGGGCATCCTGGCCGGGACCCTGCCCGCCGAAGGTCCGGGGCTTTCGATCCGGTTCAACCCGGGCACCGAGCGGATCCGCGCCGAGACGATCCTGGACGCGGTCGAGGAGCTGCGCGGCGCCGGCGGCGAGGCGATGCAGATCGCCGGTGCCACGGGCGGCCCGGTCCGCATCGTCGCCTCGACCTCGTTCGTGGCGGCCGGCGACGAGCTGCTGGTCGAGGGGCAGCGGCTCACCGCGCCGTACACCATCGTGGTGATCGGCGACCCGCAGACGATGCAGACAGCGCTCAACATTCCCGGTGGTGTCGCCGATACCGTCCGGCGGCGCGGCGGTACCGTGAACGTCCAGGCGGCCGATCTGGTCCAGGTAACGGCGTTGCACCAGGCCGGTACGCCGAAGTACGCCCGTCCGGTGTCCTGACCCGCAAGCGGAGGAAGATCAAGCGTGGTTCCCGAGAATCTGCGCTACACCAACCAGCACGAGTGGATCGGCCCACCGGCCGCCGGCAATGCGCTGCGCGTGGGCATCACCGACTTCGCCCAGGACGCGCTCGGCGACATCGTGTACGTGCAGCTGCCCGACCCGGGCACCGCGGTCCAGGCCGGCGAGGCGTTCGGCGAGGTCGAGTCCACCAAGAGCGTCTCGGAGCTGTACGCGCCCGTCTCCGGCACCGTGGTGGCCCGCAACGACCAGCTCGCCGACCAGCCGGAGCTGGTGAACACCGACCCGTATGGCGCGGGCTGGCTCATCGAGATCGAGCCGACCGAGCCGGAGGCCACCGACGGGCTGCTCAACGCTGCCGCATATCGCGACTTGACCGAGGCGTAGCGTGGCGGAAGATACGATCGCCGAGACTGTGCGGGTCCGGTTGACCCTGCATTTCTTCCGTAGCTAGGCTCGCTCAGTCGACCGTGAACCCACGGCCGACGGACGACCCGTGAGGTGGTCAGATGACGCGCCCAGACGACGAGTTTCCCCCGCTCGACGTCACGTCCACCCTCAACCTCGACAACCTGGACGAGGCCTTGGAGGGTCCGGACGCCGACGTTGCGCCCGGCCGGATGTCTGGCTCGCTGCCCCCCGGGATGGCGTTGCTGGCAGTGCGGCGCGGCCCCAACGCCGGTGCCCGGTTCCTTCTGGACCACGACGTGACCACGAGCGGTCGGCATCCCGACAGCGACATCTTCCTCGACGACGTCACCGTCTCCCGCCGCCACGCGGAGTTCCACCGCGAGGGCGGCACGTTCACCGTTCGCGACGTCGGCAGCCTCAACGGCACCTACGTTAACCGCGAGCGGGTGGAGGCGGCCACCCTCAGCAGCGGCGACGAGGTGCAGATCGGCAAGTTCCGGCTGGTGTTCATCGCGGGACCCAGGCCCGACGAGGCAGCGTGAGCGAGCCAGCGTGAGCGAGCGGAGCGCCGCCGGTGGCGCCTGGACTGAGGCGACGCGCCGGGCGAAGCCCGCTGCGTGGCGCCGAGGGAAGGCGTCACCGCAAGGCGGCGCGAGAGCGAGCGAACCAGGAAACACAGCGTGAGTGTGGCCGGTGCGGCGTCGCCCGCGGGCGCCGTTTCTGGCGAGGCGCTGATGAGCATCGGCGAGGTACTCGCCCACCTGCGCATCGACTTTCCCGACACGACCATCTCCAAGCTGCGCTTCCTCGAAGCCGAGGGGCTGGTCGAGCCGCGCCGCACGGCGGCCGGCTACCGCAAGTACAGCTGGGCGGACGTGGCCCGGCTGCGCTATGTCCTCACCGCCCAGCGGGACCACTACCTGCCGTTGCGGGTCATCCGGGACCAGCTCGCGGCCCTCGACGAAGGCGTGCCCGCCGAGATCGCCGTGGGCGGGCGGATCCGGCCGAGCCTGGCGGCCGTCGAGACCGGCGACGGTGCGGCGGCCGAGCCGGGTGAGGCTCGGCGCGACCGCGACGACCGCCGGCTCAGCCGCGACGAGCTACGGCTCAACCGCGACGAGCTGCTGGCCCGCAGCGGGCTGGGCGAGGCCGATCTCCGGACGCTGGAACAGTTCGGCCTGGTCCAACCGCGCAGCGGCGGCGGGTACGACGCCGACGCGCTCGAGGTGGCCGCCGCGGCGGCCTGCCTTGCCCAGTACGGCTTGGAGCCCCGCCACCTGCGCGCGTACCGGGCGGCGGCAGACCGGGAGATCGGCCTGTTCGGTCAGCTGGTAGCGCCGCTGGCGCGCCAGGGCGGCCCGGCCGCACGGGCGAGGGCTGCCGAGACGTTCCAGGAGCTGGCCGCGCTCACGGCCCGGCTGCAGGCCGCCCTGGTACGCGCCGGCCTGCGCGAGACGCTGGGCCGTTGACCGCGCCGCGGAAAGTCTCCAGGACAGTCATAACGGCGCTCCACTGGGAAATGGTTTGGTGGAAAGGACTTCTCCCAAGCGGAGGGTCGGCGCCATCCCCCGCTCGTACCCGCTCGGCCGGTGACCGTGCGGCCGCGCGAGGGCCCGTGCAGCGGGTGGTGCGTGTACCGTGCAGGGAAGAGATAACGACACGGAGGCAGGGCGGTGCGCGAGCTGAGCGTGGTCGGGGTCCGGGTTGAGCTACCCACCAACCAGCCGATCGTGCTGCTCAAGGAGGTCGACGGAGACCGATACCTGCCGATCTGGATCGGCGCGGTAGAGGCCACCGCGATCGCCTACGAGCAGCAGGGGGTCAAGCCCGCCAGGCCGCTGACCCATGATCTTCTGAGAGACGTCCTGGCCGCGTTGAAGGCACCGCTGCGGGCCGTGGAGATCGTCGAGATGCGCGACAACATCTTCTACGCCGAGCTGGTCATCGGCGACGGTGTACGCGTCTCGGCCCGCCCCAGCGACTCGATCGCGCTGGCGCTTCGGGTCGGCGCCCCGATCCGCTGCGCCGACCAGGTGCTCACCGAGGCCGCCATCGTGATCCCCGACGAACAGGAGGACGAGGTCGAGAAGTTCCGGGAGTTTCTGGAGCAGGTACGCCCGGAGGACTTCGCCGGCTGAACGGCCGGGAAGCGCACGCGATGCACAGCCGTGACGCTCCGGTAGCGGCGAGTCGACCCGGCGTGTCGCGACCAGAACACCACGGTGAGCCTCAACCCGCGCTATAGGGTGACCGTGTCGATGCTGGAGGTGGTCGCATGCAACAGCCGTCAGACGACGAGGTCGTGGGTTACCGCGGTGTGACGGCGTGCCATGCGGCCGGCATCAGCTACCGGCAGCTCGACTACTGGGCGCGCACCGGGCTCGTGGTGCCCAGCGTGCGCGACGCCTCGGGATCGGGCACCCAGCGCCTGTACTCGTTCCGCGACATCGTTGTGCTCAAGGTGGTCAAGCGGCTCCTCGACGCCGGCGTCTCGCTGCAGAACATCCGCAAAGCCATCGACACCCTGCGCTCGCGGGGCGTGGCCGACCTCGCCGGCATCACCCTCATCTCCGACGGCACCACGGTCTACGAGTGCCGCTCGCCCGAGGAGGTCGTCGACCTGCTGCAGGGCGGCCAGGGCGTGTTCGGCATCGCGATCGCCGGCGCGTTCAAGGAGATCCAGGGCACGCTGTCGCACCTGCCGGCCGAGCCGGCCGCCGAGGACGAGACCGTGGCTGCCCCCGTGGCCCATGCGGACGAGGACCGTGCCGCCAGTGCCGCCAGCGCCGCCGACGAGCTGGCCGCCCGCCGGGCCCGCCGCCGGGCCGGCTGAGCTCCTCCTTAAACCCGCATGAAGCGGGTAGACCGATCGCCAGCCCTGGGTCAGAATCCCTCGGTGCGGGTCGCCATCGCGATGTTGACCGTCGTGACGCTGCTGGCCGCTGGGTGTGGAAGTCCGCCGCGGAAGCCGTCCGCGGCGGACAGCCAACCAACGACGGACGCCCCCGCAGACCCGAGCCCCAGCGGGGCGGCGGACCCCTCGGCGGGACTCACCTCGACGGCACAGCCAGGCCCGAGCTCGACCGGGGCGCCGAAGCCGGGCTCCTGCCCTATCTTCCCGGCCGACAACGTCTGGCACGCCGACGTGTCGAGGCTGCCGGTACACCCGAGGTCCGCGGCCTACGTGGCGAGCATCGGCCCGTCCCGACCGGTACACCCGGACTTCGGCTCCGGCCTGCTCGACGGCAAGCCGTGGGGGATCCCGGTCACCACGATCCGGGCCGGCCAGCCGCGGGTACCGGTCAGCTTCGACGTACCCGACGAAAGCGACCCCGGCCCCTACCCGATCCCGCGTGACGCCCTCGTCGAGGGCGGCCCGAACGGTGACGGCGACCGCCACGTCATCGTCTACGACCCGGCCGGCTGCCGGGCCTACGAGATGCACGACGCGCACCCATCGGGCGGTGGCTGGCGTGCGTACTCCGGCGCGGTCTTCGACCTGCGCTCGAACCGGATGCGCCCGCTGAGCTGGACCTCGGCGGACGCCGCGGGACTGTCCATCTTGGCCGGTCTGGTGCGCTACGACGAGGTGGCCGCCGGCCACGTCGACCACGCCATCCGGATGACCGTGCAGGTCAGCCAGCGGGCGTACGTATGGCCGGGCAGCCACCGCGCCTCGTCGCACACCGATCCGAACCTGCCCCCGATGGGGTTGCGGCTGCGCCTGAGGGCCGGCGTCGACGTTAGCCGGATGCCGCCGCAGGCGCGGGTCGTCGCCGAGGCGCTCAAGCGCTACGGCGCGATCGTGGCCGACAACGGCTCGCCGTGGTTCTTCTCCGGCACCCAGGACTCGCGGTGGAACAACGACCAGCTCGACGCGCTGAAGCGGCTGCACGGCAGCGACTTCGAGGTCGTCGACGAGAGCGGCCTGATGATGAGCCCGACCTCCTACGCGGTCCGGCGGTAGGCCGTGTCGCTGGCTTGCGACTGCGGTCCTCGCAAGCTGCGGTCCTCGCGCTGCGCCGTGTCGCTGGCTTGCGACTGCGGTCCTCGCAAGCTGCGGTCCTCGCGCTGCGCGGGAGTCAGTCGCACAGCTTGCGCCGCGTCGCGACCAGGAAGTCCTGCACGCCGTCGCGGTCCGGCTCCGCCGGCAGCGGCCCGCGCCCGGCCGCCGCGGCCAGGCTCCGGCTCAGCTCGGCCGCCCACGCGGAAACCTCGTCCCACGCCAGCTCGCCGCGCCGTACCGCCAGCAGCCGGTCGCGGTACGCCGAGACGTCCACCAGCACCTCACCGGTGGCCAGCACGTGCCCGCCCGCGATGAGCAGCCGGATCATGTGCATCGCCTGCTTCCAGCGGACCTGGCCGGTGCGCCGCCGGGACCCCGCTAACCGGTTCATCTGGTCGGCGGCGTACCGGCCGTACGTGTCGCCCACCAGCCGGGACAGGAACGCCCCGCGCAGCGCCAGCAGCTCCTCGCCGACCGGGGTCAGCTCCTCCACCAGCGACGTCCACAGGCACTCCAGGACCGTGGGGTTCGACTGCAGGGCGAGGACACAGAAGCGCTCCAGCTCCCACGAGAAGCGCTCCGACTCCGGTCCGTCGACGTGCTTGGGCGGCTTCTCGAAGCGCCAGAACATGGGCGTCGGCGGGCAGAACACACCGCGGCGGTCGACGTCGGATGCCGGCTCCTCCAGCCCGTATGCGCGCGAGCCCACGACGCAGGAGTACACCGTGTGCTGGCGGACGAGCTCGTGGTCATGCACCGCCGGCGTGTGTTTCTGCCCGCCCCCGCACCGACACGCCGGTGACTCGCACCACGGTTCCTCCCTTGGGTCGCGCTGGTAGCGTAGTCCGCGCCGGTTCACCCGCGCGGGAGAGACCGTCTGCCAAACCGGGCAGGCGCCGCCGAAGGGGCAACTCCTCCCGGAACCTCTCAGGCACCAGGGACCGCGCCGGGCCGAAGCTCCCGTGGTCACGCATTCGCGGCCGCGGCGCTTCGCCAGCCTCTGGAGGGCGTGCGACAGAGGGGGAGGGGTACCACATCCTGACCCGACCTCCGGAGCAGCCAATGACTGATCTTCCGTTCGCCCGCCGGCATATCGGAGCCTCCCCGGACGAGCAGCGGCGCATGCTCGACACGATCGGCTACGCCTCGATCGACGAGCTGATGGACGCCGCCATCCCCGAGGCGATCCGCTGCCACGACGACCTGGACCTGCCGCCGGCGGCCACCGAGGCGGAGGTGATCGCCGAGCTGCGGGCGCGGGCCGCCCGCAACACCGTACGCACGACGATGATCGGCCTGGGCTACTACGGCACGCACACCCCGGCCGTCATCCGGCGCAACGTGCTGGAGAACCCGGCGTGGTACACCGCGTACACGCCGTACCAGCCGGAGATCAGCCAGGGCCGCCTGGAGGCGTTGCTCAACTTCCAGACGATGGTCGCCGACCTGACCGCGCTGCCGGTCGCCGGCGCCTCGCTGCTCGACGAGGCGACCGCCGCCGCCGAGGCGATGACCCTCGCCCGCCGCGCTTCCCGGGCAACCTCGCAGGTGTACGTCGTGGACGCCGACACCTTCCCGCAGACGCTGGCGGTGCTCGCCACCCGCGCCGAGCCCCTGGGCATCGAGGTGCGCGTGGTGGACCTGTCCACCGAGCCGTTGCCGGACGGCTGCTTCGGGCTGCACCTGCAGTACCCCGGAGCATCGGGCGCGGTGCGCGACCACGCCGCCCTGGTCGAGGCGGCCCACGAGCGGGGCGCCCTGGTGACGGTCGCCGCCGACCTGCTCGCGCTGTGCCTGCTGCACCCGCCTGGCGAGGCGGGCGCCGACATCGCCGTCGGGAGCACCCAGCGCTTCGGGGTGCCGATGGGCTTCGGCGGGCCGCACGCCGGGTACATGTCGGTCCGCAAGGGGTTGGAGCGGATGCTACCCGGCCGGCTGGTCGGCGTGTCCCGCGACGCCGACGGCAACCCGGCCTACCGGCTCGCGCTGCAGACCCGCGAGCAGCACATCCGCCGGGAGAAGGCGACCAGCAACATCTGCACGGCCCAGGTGCTGCTCGCCGTCATCGCCAGCATGTACGCCGTCTACCACGGCCCGGAAGGGCTGCGCGCCATCGCCGCGCATACGCACCAGGCGGCCGCCCGGCTCGCCGCCGGCCTGCGCGCCGCGGACATCCGCATCGAGCACGAGGCGTTCTTCGACACCGTGACCGCGCTCGTGCCTGGCCGCGCCGACGACGTGGTCGCCCAGGCGGCCGGGCGCGGGATCAACCTGCGCCGGGTCGACGCCGACCGGGTGGCAATCGCCTGCGACGAGACCACGACCGACGCGCACCTGGCGGCGGTGTGGGCGGCGTTCGGCGCGACCCCGGTCGCTGCGGCGCCCGACGCCCTGCCGGCGGCCCTGCGGCGCGAGTCGGGCTACCTGACGCATCCGGTGTTCGCCACGCACCGATCCGAGACGGCCATGCTGCGGTACCTGCGCCGCCTGGCCGACCGGGACTATGCGCTGGACCGCGGCATGATCCCGCTCGGCTCCTGCACCATGAAGCTCAACGCCACCACCGAGATGGAGCCGATCACCTGGCCGGAGCTTGCCGACATACACCCGTTCGCGCCGGAGGACCAGACGGCCGGCTACCGGTCGCTCATCGCCGAGCTGGAGCGCTGGCTCGCCGAGATCACCGGGTATGACGCGGTGAGCGTGCAGCCCAACGCCGGCTCGCAGGGCGAGCTGGCCGGGCTGCTGGCGATCCGGGCCTACCACCACGACCGCGGTGCCGCGCACCGCGACGTGTGCCTCATTCCGCAGTCGGCCCACGGCACCAACGCGGCCAGCGCAGTGATGGCCGGGATGCGGGTCGTGGTCGTGGGCACGGATGCCGGCGGCAACGTCGACCTCGCCGACCTGGACCGTAAGCTCGACGCCCACCGGGAAGAGCTCGCCGCCATCATGGTGACCTACCCGTCGACGCACGGCGTGTACGAGACGGGCATCGCCGAGCTGTGCGCGAAGGTGCACGACGCCGGCGGGCAGGTCTACGTCGACGGCGCCAACCTCAACGCGCTGCTGGGCTTCGCCAAGCCGGGCCGCTTCGGCGCCGACGTGTCACACCTGAACCTGCACAAGACGTTCTGCATCCCGCACGGCGGCGGCGGGCCGGGCGTGGGGCCGGTGGCGGTGCGCGCCCACCTGGCGCCGTACCTGCCGGGGCGGTCGGTCGGGCCGGTCTCGGCGGCGCCGTACGGCTCGGCGGGCATCCTGCCGATCTCCTGGGCGTACCTGCGGTTGATGGGACCCGACGGGCTGGCCCGCGCGACCGGGGTCGCGGTGCTGGCGGCCAACTATGTGGCGGCCCGGCTGGGCGAGCACTACCCGGTGCTCTACACCGGCAACAAGGGTCTCGTCGCGCACGAGTGCATCCTGGACCTTCGGCCGATCACCAAGGCGACCGGCGTGAGCGTCGACGACGTGGCCAAGCGGCTGATCGACTACGGCTTCCACGCGCCGACGATGTCCTTCCCGGTGGCCGGCACGCTGATGGTGGAGCCGACCGAGAGCGAGGACCTCCCGGAGCTGGACCGCTTCTGCGACGCGATGATCGCGATCCGGGCCGAGATCGAGTCGGTGGCCGCCGGGCAGTGGCCGGCCGGGGACAACCCCCTCGCCAACGCGCCGCATACCGCCTCCATGGTCAGTGCCGACGAGTGGGACCACTTGTACCCACGCTCGATCGCCGCGTACCCGGCTGGAGTCGACCGGACGACCAAGTACTGGCCGCCGGTGCGCCGCATCGACGGCGCGTACGGCGACCGCCACCTGGTATGCGCGTGTCCGCCGCCCGAGGCGTTCCAGTCCTGAGGCTTACGCTGCTCTCGCCGCGAGCTCGACGTGAGGTGCGGGGCCCCGGTGCGGGGCGATGCAGCGACCGTCAGGGAGCAGCTCGCCCGTATCGTCGAACAGGATCACCCCGTTGCACAGTAAGCTCCAGCCCTGCTCCGGGTGGGGGCACACGACGCGAGCCGCTTCTCGATCGGTCGCGTCGGCGGAGGGGCAGTGGGGCTCGTGCGGACACATTTCAGAGACTCCGGTGGATTCTGTTGGCTATGGGGGCTGTGTGCTGACTCACTTGACCAGAGATGCACGCTACCTTGTCGAACGACGCGCCAACGAGCAGGTGGTGCGCGTCGCTGGAAAGAATCAGCTTTTAGTATGAGCACATTTGAGCCGCTCGTCGTTGCACCATGGCGGATCTTGTCGGATTCGCCCCCGGCGGCCCCGCCGAGCTGCGCCGGCCGGGTCAGCGAGGTGGCCCGGCTCGAATGGTGGCTCGGCGAGCCGGAAGATCCGCTGGCGCTCGCGGAAGACTTCCTCGCATCACGGGGCTTCCCGGTCAAGGATCTGTCCACGCCGCGTCCGGCCCCGGGATCTTCGTCGCACGGCCGGTACGGCGCCTCGCTGCTGCTGTCCGCGGCAGCCGGCGCGGCCGCGGTGGGCGGTGCGGTCGGTGCGCCGAGCCCGGCGCCCGCGGTCCCGGACCTCACGATCATCGTGTACGCCCACGGCGCGCCCGACCCGCCCCAGCCGGACGGCCCTCCGATCCGGTTGGGCGGCTGGGAGCCGAGCTGGCCCTCGTCCGCCCACGCCGCCGCGGTCTCGTCCGTACGGGCCGCGATCGCGGCCGGCGAGGTGTACCAGGTGAACCTCGTCGGCCACGCCAGCGCCGGCTACCGGGGCGACCCGATGCCGGCCCTGCGCCGGGTGGCCGCCCTGGCCGGCGCGCGCTACGGCGGGGTGGTCGGCGGCGCCGGCTGGGCGGTGGCCTGCGCCTCACCGGAGACCCTGCTGTCGGTCGAGGGCGGGCGGGCGGTGACCCGACCGATCAAGGGCACCCGGCCGGCTACCGCCGTTGGGCGGGCCGAGCTGCTGGCCTCGGCGAAGGAGCGCGCCGAGCACGTCATGATCGTCGACCTGGAGCGCAACGACCTCGCCCGGGTGGCCGCCACCGGTACCGTGCGGGTCGACGAGCTGTACGGGGTACGCCGCTGGTGCGACCTGTGGCAGGCCGAGTCCGTCGTGTCGGCGCGGCTGCGCGAGGGCGTGGGGTTGGCGGAGGTGCTGCGCGCGCTCTGCCCGGGTGGCTCGGTGACCGGGGCGCCGAAGCTCGCGGCCCTCGACGTGGTGGCCGCCCTGGAACCGGTCGGCCGTGGCCCGAGCATGGGCGTGGCGGGGTGGCTCGGCCCCGACCGGCTCGACCTGGGGCTGACCATCCGCACCGTGGCCGTGGACGCCGACCGGGTCCATGTGTGGGCCGGCGGCGGGATCACCTGGAGCAGCGAGCCGGCCGCCGAGGTCGCCGAGGCGGCGGCCAAGGCGGCGCCGCTGCGGGCCGCGCTGGCCGGCCTATAGGCGGCCCCTGCGGCCTTACACCCGGCCGAAGATGGCCGTCAGGAGCACCTGGCTGATGTCGAACGACGTCTTCGAGGTGTACGACGGCGCGCCCGTGATCCTGGACAGCTCCTGCAGGATCGCGAAGTCGGCGTCCTCGCCGTACCCGACGGTGATCACCGGCACCTTGCGGCTGGCGTCCGAGCCGGCCTGGGCCAGCTTCGCCTTGAGCTGGTCCAGCGTCAGACCGCCGGGCGGGTCGTCGTTCTTGCCGTCGGTCATCAGCACCACGAGGTTGGTCGCGCCGGCCTGGTACCTGTCGAGCACGGCCTGCTGGGCGGCGGCCATCGTGTCGTACAGCCCGGTATCGGCCACGGGCGCGAGCCGTTCGATGGCCGCGAGCATGGCCTCCTTGCGCGACCGCCCGCCGAGGTCCTCGCCGAGCTTGCCCAGCGACACCAGCTCCCGGTAGTCCTTTGTCCCGTCCAGCTTCGTGGAGAACGCCCACAACCCGGCCGAGGTGTCCGGCCCGAAGAGGCTGACCGCGCGGGCCGCGGCGTCCTTGGCCAGCGTCAGCCGGGTCTTGCCGGTGCCCGGTACGGCCTGGCGCATCGAACCGGACACGTCCAGAACGAGCAGCACGTTGGTCGAACGGGTCAGCCCGGTCCAGGTGTTCATGCTCTGCTGCACCGACTCGGGCAGCAGCACCGCGCGGGGCAGCGTCACCAGCTTCGGGGCGAAACCGTTCAGCTCGGTCAGCGGCGCGCCTGGCGCCCGGTTGCTGTCCCGGAAGCCGTTGGCCAGGAACGTCTTGCGCCCCTTGGGACCGCGCAGGAAGCCGAGGAACGACTTCGCGACGTCCTGGCGTTGCTTGCTCACCCAGGGCGCGTTGAGGACCAGGTACGGGTGGTCGGCGTCACCGCTGCCGTTCGTCGGGTAGACCGCGACCAGCGGCATCCGGGGGTTGGTCTGGTTGTAGGCCAGCACCTCCTGCTCGAGCGCCGGAAACGCGGACAGGTACGCCAACGCCTGGTCCACGCCCTGCGCGTCGGCCTGGTGCAGGTCGGCGAAGATCTGGCTGGTCCCCTCGGTGTAGACCGCCTTGACCTGCTTGAGCTTCGCCACGCTGGCCTGCTCGTCGGCGCTGACCTCGCCATCGTCGTTGTCGTCGAGGATCGCCATCAGCGCGAGCAGCCCCGAGGTGGACTTCAGCGGGTCGGTCATGCCGAACCGGAACGCCCCCCACGGCTTGCCCAGCCGCTTCCAGCCGGCGGGGCTCGCCGCGTACTTGGTCACCAGGTCCTGCCAGCTCACCTTGGCGTCGGGCCAGCCAAGCGCCTCGGCCATCGGCTTCGGCATGGCGATCACCGCGGGGGTACGGGCGAGGCTCGGCTGCAGGTCCGGCATCATCCGCTCGGCGATGGCCGCCGTGGAGGCGCGGCGCACCCATGCCATGGCGTCGGGCACCCACACGTCGGGGCGCGGGCCGCCCGACTTCTCGTCCCACTCGGTGCCCAGCGCCTGCGCCATCACGGCGGAGTCCTTGCTGGCGATGTCGACCGCCGCACACACCCCGCCGGCCGACGGCTTGGTGTCCAACCACTCTCGGGCCAGGCCTTGCAGCAGCGGCACCATGCCGGGCGAGGCGACCACCGTGGCGCGCGCCTCGCCGGTGCACGCCTTGCTGGCCACGAACAGGTACCCTGCCGTCACGCTGCCAGCGACCAGCGCCAGGACGAGGGGGACCACCAGCCACGGCAGGATCCGTCGCTTGCGCCGCGGACCGCCACGCCGGTGCGAGCGGACCGGGGCCGGGCGGCCGTACGGCATGGTGCTTGCCTTCCAACGACAACGGGGGCGGGACCGGCCCAGTCTAAGCCGTCGTTCAGCCGCCGCCGTCCGCGGCGGCTCGGCCGGGGTGCGCACCGCCCGCGCTCGGTCGCTTAGCGTAAGACCATGACGGTACGGCCCATCCGGCTGCTCGGCGACCCGGTCCTGCGTACCCCGGCTGAACCGGTGACCAGCTTCGACGCCGAGCTGCGCGCCCTGGTCACGGATCTGATCGACACGCTCGTCGGCGAGCCGGGGCGGGCGGGCGTGGCCGCGCCGCAGATCGGCGTCAGCGCCCGAGTCTTCGCCTACGGCGTCGAGGACGCCATCGGACACGTGGTCAACCCGACGATCGACGTCTCCGCCGAACAGGTCGACGACGAGGAGGCCTGCCTGTCGTTACCGGGCCTGCAGTTCCCGACGCCGCGGGCGGCCCGGGCCACCGTGCGCGGCTTCGACCAGTACGGCGAGCCGCTGACCGTCGAGGGGACCGGTTACCTGGCGCGAGCGCTGCAGCACGAGACCGACCACCTCGACGGCCGGCTCTACGTCGACACGCTCTCCGGCGACGTCCGCCGCCAGGCGCTGCGCGCGATCCGGTCGGTGTTTCCTAGATGACCACCATTTGGGGGTACGGGTGCCGCAGGAACTCGTGGTGGGAGATGTCCCACCCGTAGGCGCCCGCTCGGGGGAACACCATGATGTCGCCGACCCGCAGAGCGTCCACGTACACGTCGCGGGCCAGCACGTCGCGCGGCGTGCACAGCTCGCCGGCCACGTCGACGGGTGCGTCACGGACCTCCGGTCGCTGGAACGGGTACGACCAGTGCTCGACCGGCAGCACGGCCACCGGGTGGCTGTAGCCCCACGCGGCGGGCAGCCGGAAGTGGTGGGTACCGCCGCGCAGCACGGCGAACCACCGACCGTGCGTGCGTTTGAGATCGAGCACCTCGGCGGCGTACCACCCGGCGCCGGCGGCCAGGAACCGCCCGGGCTCGACCACCAGCCGGGCGCCGTCCGGCAGCTCCACCTTGGACAGTCCATCGTGGAGCACGGCGAGGTCGAACCGGGCCGGGCCGGTGTAGTCGATACCGAGCCCGCCCCCGGTGTTGACGTAGCGCAGCGCGATGCCGTGCCGGCGGGCGGCGGCGACCGACCAGCCGACGGCGTCGGCGACGAACGCCACGTGGGCGGCGGCGTCGAGGTTGTTGGAGACGGCGTGCAGGTGGTAGCCGACCGGCTCGATCCCGGGCAGGCTGGCGGCGAGCGCCACCGCATCGTCGAGCTGGGTCTCGTCGATGCCGAACGGCGTGGGTACCCCGGTCATGCGATGGCTGCCGTGCAGCGCCGGCGCGCCGGCCCGGTTGACCCGCAGGCACACCGGTACCGTCGCACCGGCCGCGGCCGCGAGCAGGGACAGCCGGCGCAGCTCGTGTCCACTCTCGACGTTCACCGTGGCGCCGGCGGCGATCGCGGCGGCGAGCGCGTCGTCGGTCTTGGCCGGCCCGCCGAACATGACCAGCCCGGCACCGGCCGCCCGGGCGAGGGCGAGCTCGCCACCGGAAGCCACCTCCAGGCCGTCCACCGTGGACGCCAGGGCGGCAACGACGTCGGGGTGGCCGTTGGCCTTGACCGCGTAGCACAGCAGCGTGCCGGGTGGCAGCGCCGCTCGCAGCCCCGCGGCGGTCGCCCGCAACGTGGCCCGGTCGTACACGTACGCGCACACCGGGCGGGCCAACCCGCGCAGCGCTTCGACGACTCGCGGCGGGATCATCGCAGCGGGTTGGCCACCGGCACGTAACGGTCGCCGGTGCCGGCCAGCCGCATCCGTACCAGCGCCTTGTGCGGCATGGTCGGCGCGGTGAGGAACGCGTGGTCGGCAGCCGCGTCGGCGGCGACCGTCGGGTCGGCCCGCAGCTCGTGGTACACCTCGTCGACGACCGCCCGTACCGCCGACCAGGCGGCCGCCTCCTCGGTGTCGTACTCGCCCACCAGCCGCACCACCAGCTCGCCGAGGTGGGCTTGCAGCGCCGTGTACCCGAGCTTGGCGCGCATCACGTCGATGTCGTCGGTGCCGACCACCGAGCCCGGCCACAATGGCAGCCGGGCGCCGGTGCGGGCCAGCCGGGGCCGGTGGATGCGGAGCCCGGCGAAGTCCCGCAGCACCATGCGGTGCGGCACACCTGCTACGAACGTCGGTACGCAGTTCTGCAGGTGCGCCTCGAACCCGATCCCGCAGCGGGTGGCCAGGCGCAGCAACGGCGGCAGCAGGAGCCGGGCGTACTCGCCGAGGAAGCTCACACCGGCCCGGGACCGGTCGGTGATGCCGCGGGTGGCGGCGTAGCGGTCCACCAGCTCGGCGAGGATCGAGCCGCCGGTGACCGGTGAGATGGCGGCCAGCGCCGCGCCCGGCACGGCCACCTCGCCGGGCGCGAGCCGGCCGCCAAGTCCACTTCGGACGATGGCGGCGAGGTCGCGCGGCGGCGCTCCGGGAGTGACCACGGCCGCACCGGCCGTCTCGGCGAGCAGGAGCACCCGCGGCTCGCCGCCGAGCAGGCGGTGCAGCAGCGCCGAGATGCGCGGCCCGTTGCGGGCGCTCGCCACCGAGATGGTGCGCCGGGTCGAGGTGACCTGGATGTCGAGGGAGAGCTTGAGGTAGCGGCGTCCGGTGCCGGTGCCGGTGCCGGTGTCGCCGTCGGCGTCGCCGTCGAGCAGGACGGTCCGCAGCGCGGCCGTGGGCGCGGCGCGCAGCGTGACCCCGTCCAGCGGGATCAGCGCGCCGCCGGCGATCAGGTCGGCGTACCGCGGGCGGACCACCCGGTCGAGCTGCCAGGCGTGCACCGGCTGGATCGCGTACGGGAATGGCTCGAAACCCAGCAGCGGGCCCAGGTCGTCACCGAGGTGCAGGTCACGGCGCACCGCGACGAAGCCGACCGACGTGTGGTCCGACTCCAGGTCGTGCGCGAGCGCGTCAGTGGTGTCCCAGCCGAGCCGGGTACGCCCGCACGGGTGCAGGTTGTGCCCTTCGACGGCGAGCCGTTCGAAGAAGACCGCCTGGTCGTCGGCGGGCAGGGTGGCGGCGAGCGCGACGGCGTCCGGCGCGCCGAGGCGGTTCGCGCGCTCGCGCACGGTCGCGGCGGCACGCTCCTGGCGGGCGTACGCGAGCGCGAGGTTGGCCGCCGCATCGGCGAGCTCGACGCCAAGCGGGTCCCCGGCCATCTCCGCCACGTCGGCCAGCAGCCGGGCCGGGTCGGCGTCGACCGGCGCGGCGAGCTCCACCCGGTCGAAGCCGTGCCGGCGCGCCGGGCGGTACTCGGCGTCGACCGGCAGCCGCAGGTCGTTGCCGCGCCAGCTGGCTGCCGCGCGTACGCCCGCGATGTTCTCCCGGTAGAGCGCGCCGAGCAGGCGGCGGGCGACCAGGTCGGCGGCGCGGGGCAGCGCCTCGCGGAACGCGACCGTGAGGTCGGGTGCGGCGCTGGCGAGGGCGCCCTCGGTCGCCGCGACCGCGGCGGCGAGCGCGGTGTCGCACAGCGTGGTCACCGCGATCCCGCCAGCGGGTTGGGCAGCGCCGCCCAGATGTCGTCGAGTGGCTCGTCTGCCAGGCGCATCGCGGTCATCGCCTTCACCGGGATGGTGTCGGCGAACAGCGCCCGCGCGTCCTCGGCCGCGGCGGCGGGCAGTTCGGCATAGGCGGCGCGGGCCGTGCGCGCCGCCAGGTCCCACAACCGCTGGGGTGGGCCGCCGAGGCAGGCGACCACCTGACCGACCACTGTGGACACCGCGGCGGCGAAGAGCTTGGCCTGCAACGCGGCCGGCTCGTCGGTTTCCATGTCGCCGGCGAGCGGCGGGCACTCGATGCCGTACCGGCGCAGCCGGCGTGGGGACAGGCGTAGGCCGCCGATGTCGCGGTACAGCAACCGCACCGGCCGGCCCTGCTGGAGCACGACGAGCATGTTCTGACCGTGTGCCTCCAGCGCCACGCCAAGGTGAAGCAGCGTCAACAGCGGTGGAAACAGCAGGCGAACGAGATCGCCGAAGAAGTCTTCGTTGACCGGCACGGTCGCCAGCGGTGCGGCACTCTCGTCCGGCCGTAGCCGCGGCGCCTGGCGCCGGACGTACGCGAGGCTGCGGTTCGGTTCGCCGTCGACGAGGACCGCGCCGGCGGCGGTCTCCCGGAGCACGCCGAAGTGCTTGGTACGGGCGGCCAGCCGGGCCAGGAGCGCCGACACCGCCGGTCCGTTGCGCACGGCGGCGGGGGAGACCGTGCGCACGGCGCTGGTCATCTGCACGTCGAGGGCTGTCTTGAGGTGCCAGCCGTCCCCGGTCGCCAGCGTGCGCAGCGACATCAGCGGCCGGGCCGGCTGCCGCCGGCCGCTGTGGCGCAGCCACGGGTACGACTCGCGTAGCCGTGCCCACTGCCACGGGTGCATCGGCAGTACGGGCGGCGCACCGTCTCCCGTGGACAGCCACCGGTCGGGTGGGACGTCGACGAGGTCGAGGTCGACCACCGGCCGGTGCTCCGGCGCGTAGGCGAGCACCTCGGCCGGGGACATGCCCAGGCGGGTACGGCAGCAGGGGTGCAGCGGATGACCGTCCACAACGGACTGTTCGGCGTGGACCAGGGCGTCGTCCGCTGGCGGGTGCGCTCGCGGCGGTGTAGCTGGCTTGCGACTGCGCTCCTCGCAAGCTGCGGTCCTCGCGCTGCGCGAGGTAGCTGCCTTGCGACTGCGGTCCTCGCAAGCTGCGGTCCTCGCGCTGCGCGCTGCTCGGGCGAGCGCCAGGTTGGCGACGCTGTTGGCCAGCTCGCCGGCCAGCCGCCCGGTCGCGCCAGGGAGGGCGAGCGCCATCATCAGGCGGGCCGGGTCGTCGTGATCGATGCCTGCCACGTTGCGGTCGGCTCCCGCCAGGTTGACCGTGAAGCCGGGTTCGGGCTCGGCGAAGGGTTGCCCCATCGCGGCTGGCGCCCGCAGCCACCGGCCGTCGGCGAGCCGCACGACAAGGTCGGTGCCGTCGATGTGACGGCCGGCGATGCCCGGGATCGGCTCACGGGCCAGCGCCCCCCACAGGCGTGCCAGCACGCCGGCCCGGGCTCCGGGCAGCGCCGCGGCGCAGGCGGCTTGCAGGTGGCCGGGTACGCCCGCCAGCCACGCCTCGGTGGCGTCGACGTCGACCGGGGTGGTCAGCCCGCCAGTCACGTGATCACCGTAGCCCGTACCTGGCAAGGAGCACGGCGGTGGGCGGGGCCGTGAGATGGCCGTCTCAGGCCGCCCGGCGCGGGTCGATGCCGTGGATGACGCGCTCGACGGCGATACAGCGGTTCTCGACGTAGTCCAGGCCGGCCTCGCGGGCGATGGCCGCCGCCCGGTCGCTGCGTAGCCCGAGCTGGAGCCATAGGCCGGACGCGCCGATCTTCACCGCCTGCTCGGCGATGCCGGGCGCCTCGGGGGAGGGGCGGAACACGTTGACCAGGTCCACCGGGAACGGTATGTCGGCGAGGCTGCGGTAGGCCCGGACGCCAAGGATCTCGTCGGCCGTCGGGTTCACCGGCACGATCGTGTACCCGGCAGCCTGCATCTCGGCCGGCACGCTGTGCGCGGCCTTGTGCGGGTGCTGGGAGCAGCCGACGACGGCGATGGTGCGCGCCGTGGTCAGGATTTTGATGATCGTCTCACGCTGCATGATGACTCTGTCGTATCACCGCCGTCTGTTCGGTGACCAACAACCTAGCGTCCTAGGATGCCGTACAAGATATAACCCACAACACAACCCAAGAACCCATCACCGACCGGAGGCCGCCGTGACCGAACCATTGTGGCGTGGCGTGGCTGTCGCGCTGGTAACGCTGTTCGACGAGGGCGGCGCGGTCGACGTACCCGCCACGGCGGCGCACGCCGCACGACTGGTCGAGGTCGGGGTACGGGCGGTGCTCGTCGCGGGCTCCACGGGCGAGGCGGAGGCGCTGACCGACGAGGAACGGGTCGCCCTGGTCGCGGCGGTCAAGCAGGCCTGCCCGGAGGTGCCGGTCCTCGCCGGGGCTAGCGCGGCCTGGGCGGGAGCGGCCGCCGAGCGGGTCACCGCCGCCGTGACGGCCGGTGCCGACGCGGTGCTCGTCGCGCCGCCCCGGCGTGCCGGTGACCTCGCCGGCTTCTACCGGACGATCGCCGGCGCGGCGGGCGGTGCGCCGGTGCTGGCGTACCACTTTCCGGGCGTAGTCGGGGGAGCGGTGCCGGTGGAGGCGTTGCCGGAGCTCGCGATCAGCGGGATCAAGGATTCCACCGGCGATCCTGAGCGGCTGTTACGCACGCTGGATGCGTGGACCGGCTGGACGTACGTCGGTTCGTCCACAGTGGTCAGCTACGCCGGGCAGCTGGGCGCGAGCGGCGCGATCCTGGCGGTGGCCAACGCCGTACCGGAGGAGTGCCTGGCCGCGTTCGACGGTGACGGCGCGGCCCAGCGGCGGCTGATCGTCGCGCACCTGGCGGCCCGCGACCGCTTCCCGCGCGGCCTCAAGGAGCTCGTTGCGCAGCGGTTCGGCACACCGACCGCATCCCGGCTCGGCTAAGCCGGCTCACCACCACCGGGACGGGTCGACGCCGGGCGTCGGTGGGGGAGTCAGCCAGCGCGGCTCGTAGCCGGCGATCCGCCCGGGCGGGCGGACGTAGCGCAGCGTCCCGGCCTTACTGTCCATCGTGGACAGTAGGTCGGCGACGTTCGGTTCGGCGGTGTCCAGCCCGCCGTCGACGCGGCCCAGCTCGGTCAGCCATCGCGCGGTACGGGCCAGCGAGAGCTCGGCGTGCCACGAGCCGCCTTGGAAGTGGCGGCGGCGCAGCCCTTCGGCAGCGGCCAATGCGGCGAGCCAGCCGGTGGCGTGGTCGAGCGCCTGGGCCGGCAACGGGTACGGCGTCTGCGTGCCGGCCGCCCTGGCACCCTCGGCGGCGATCCCGCAGGCCATCTGGACCAGGGTGCCACCAGCGGCAGGTGGTCGGCGCCGACCCGGAGCACCTGCGCGCCGTAGGCGGCCAGGGTCCGCCCGGCGACCGGGCCGGCGATGACCCGGGTCAGGTCCAGCACCCGCACTGTCGCAAGTGGACTGTCGGCGGGGGACAGCGGCAGGGGAGGGGAGTCGTCGAGCCGGGTGAAGGCGATCAGCGGCAGCCCCGCCGCGGCAGCCGCCTGCGGGTGGTTGGCCCACTCTTGGCAGGTACGCAGGGCGGCGGCCGCGCCGCCCGCAGCCACCACGGCGTCTTCCACGTCGACCGCGCTACGTCCGGCGACGGCCGCCGCCACGGCTGCCCGGTCGGCGGCTACGTCCAAGGCGCGCACGATCGCGTCACGATGGTTGGGATAGTTGGCGTGCAGCCTGACCCAGCCGCCGCCGGCCGCCGGGTAGTCGCCGGAGAGGTCGGCCCACATCGCCGGCTCGGCGCCGTTGACCCGCAGGTACCGTTCGCTGCGGAAGGCGACCGCCGCGTGTCGCGTGTGGACGGTGGCACCGGGCGGTGGGCCGCCCCGTTCCTGCCAGAGGCGCGACATGCCAAGGGTTGCCGCACCGACGGATGCCGCGGCCGCGGTACCGACCCGGTAGATGGATGGCAGCACCGGGTCGTCACCGGTGATGGTCAAGCCGGTGGCGTCGCCCCCGATGCCGGTCCGGATCTGCGCCGCCGCCTCGTAGGGAGTCATCGAACCTCGTAGGTGTCGCCGGGTCGGGCCAGGTCCAAGCGGCCGCCGAAGACCGCGCCGGCCCGGTGCCGCACACGGGCCGGGTCGGCGTCAGGATGCAGGTGGGTCAGGACGAGGTGGCCGACACGGTTGGCGGCGGCCGTGGTGGCGGCTTCTTCGGGCGTACTCACGCCTGGGTCCTCGGGCTGGCCGTGGACGGCGCGGAACGCCTCCGCGAGCAGCAGGTCCGCGCCGGCGGCCAGGTGTTCAAGCGCCGGGCCGGGGCCGGAGTCGGCGGTGTAGGCGAGCGTCGCACCGTCCACCGTGGTCCGTACCCCGAACGTCGGCACGTGGTGGTGGGTCGCGACCGCCTCTAGGCGGAGCGAGCCGATCGCGTACGCCGTCCGGTCGGTGAGCTCGGCGACCTCGAACGCGGGCGCCATGGCGCCGGGGCGGCCGAGGAAGGCGTCCATCCGGTCGGCCCAGCCCGGCGGCCCGTACACCGGAATGCGCGGCGCCTGCGTGTACGCGAGGAAGGTGCGCAGGGGCAGCAGGTCGCTGCAGTGGTCCGGGTGCAGGTGGCTGATCCAGATCGCGTCGAGCTCGTCGATGCCGCAGTGCTGACGCAGCGCGGCCAGGGTGCCGGTGCCGGCGTCGATCCACACCCGGCGGCCGGCCGCTTCGAGCAGGTAGCCCGAGCACGCCCGGCCGGCGCCGGGCCAACCGCCCGCCGAACCGAGTACGCGAACGAGCACGACTTGCATTGTGCACCGGGCCGCCGGCGGGCGTGCCAGGGCATCACGCGACTCTCCGGCGTATCCGGGAGAGGGCCAGGCCGCAGGCGATCGCGGTGTAGCCGCAAAGGACGGCGAACCCAGCCCACCAGGCGAGGGGGAAGTAGCCCTCCGAGGGCGCGTAGTGGGCGACGACCTGCGGGTACTGGCGGATGGTTTGCTCGACGGCGAAGCCGGCGGCCGGCGTGAGGCGCAGCAGCCACTTGGACACCTCGTCGGGCAGCAGCGGGAAGGCCGCCAGAAGGTACGGGAGGACGACCGTCGAGATCGCGACGAGGATCGCCACCCAGGTACGCCGAAGCAGGGCACCGAGGGCGAGCCCAAAGACGGCAGCGACGGCGAGCAGCGCGGCGACACCGACCACGACCCGCAGCCCGGTGAGCGCCGACACGGGAAGGACGCCGATGCCGTTGGCGCGCAGGATCTTCGTGCCGACCGGTACCACGACCGCCGCAGAGACCAGTCCGGTGAGGAAGGCGACCGCTCCGATCACGACAGCCTTCGCCGCCAGCACCCGACCGGTGAGCGGGGTTGCGCCCGGCCGGTGCTCGGCGGTCACGAACCGCACCGCGACCACGAGCACGATGATCAGGCTGATGGTCAGACCGACGAGAGTGTTCTCCACGGCCTGGCCGCCCTCGGTGCCGACGGGCCCATGTCGCCGGTTCCGGTGACGGTGAAGGTACCGTTCGACTCGACGAGGCCGGGTGGTCGGTGATACCGCTCCCAGTCGGTGTGGCCCATCTCGCCGACGCTGCCGTGGCTCCACTCGCCAGCGGACGCGCCCTCCACGCTGATGTTGTCGAAGACGGCGGTGGCCTGGGTGAACCGTACTTCGGAGATCCTTCCCCCGAGAGCGACGGGCCGCAGCGTCAGATCCCCTGGCGAGGCGACGAAGAGCCCCACCTGCGCTGTCTCGGGCAGCGCGGCGAGATAGGCGGTGCCGACCTTCGTCCACTCCGCGCCGTCGGTCGACTCGTAGCCGGTGATGGTGCCGCCGGAGCGGGTCAGGCGCAGCCAGCGGGATGACTGCGCAGATACGCCGCCTGGCCGGCCAGCTGTGTCGTGGGTGTAGTTGTACTGCATCCGTACGCCGTGGCCGCCGGTGACCATGAGCGCCGCATAGGGGGAGCCCTGGGTGATGCCGTCCTTGACGATGATGCCGGCCTTCGCCCAGGGCACGAGGCCGGGGACGATCTGGTCGTGGTTGGGCGGCGGGTAGGTGATGATGCCCGTCATCGAGGTCATGCGGACCGTGATGCTGCCGGTCTGACCCAGCGGTCGGTGCACGAAGTAGAACCAGTCGCCCACGGCCTGGCCGTCCGGCCCCACCGGGTCGGTGGGGCAGGCGACCTCCACGGAACCCTCACTGCAGGATGCGCCGGCGCCGAGCCCGCCCGCGGAGAGCAGTCCGAGCAGGATGGTGACCAGGCTCGCGGCCGTCATGGCGATCACCCGGCCGCGGCTGCGGAACCTTGTCCATTCCTGCCGTACCAGCGCGGTCAACGGCGCGGTGGTGGCTTCGTGGGTCGCTTGCATGCGTCCGGTTCTACGGACCCGCCCGTAACATGGCCCGAACGTCTGCTGTCATGTCGCTGTTAGGTCCGGCACGGCATCCTGGAGATGCACCAAGCTGGGAGAGGCTGATGGGCACGCTGCTGCCGCGGCGCACCGTGCGGCTACGTTTCACCATCCTGTACGCCGTCCTGTTCCTGGTGTCTGGCGTCGGCCTGCTGGCCATCACCTACCTCCTGGCCGGCGGGAAGATGACCCAGCCCGCACCCGACCAGAACGCCACCACGCAGCAGCCGAGCCTCGCGGCCGCCCAGGAGCGCATCCGCCAGCTCGAAGCACAGCTCTCGGACATCCACGCGGTACAGTCGCGCCAGCTCCTGATGGGCTCGCTGATCGCGCTGGCCGTGATGGTGGCCGTCTCGCTTCTGCTGGGCAAGGCCGTCGCCGGTCGGGTGCTGCGCCCGTTGCGTACGATCACCGTGACGACCCGGCGGATCTCCGCCGAGAACCTGCACGAGCGGCTGGCCGTGCCGGGCCCCGCCGATGAGGTCAAGGACCTCGCCGACACCATCGACGGGCTGCTGGAACGCCTGGAGGTGTCCTTTGCCGCCCAGCGGCGGTTCGTCGCCAACGCCTCGCACGAGCTGCGGACACCGCTGGCGACCATGCGGGCATCGCTGGATGTGGCCGTCGCCAAGCCGGAGCCGGCGCCGCCGCAGACCCTCGCGCTGGCGGGCCGGCTGCGCACCGAGCTCGACCGGGTCGACCACCTTCTGGAGAGCTTCCTCGTCCTCGCCCGCGCACAGCACGGCACGCTTCCCGACCGCGCGCCGGTCTCGCTCGGCAACCTGGTGTCCGAGGCGATGACCGCCCATGCCGCCGCCATCGCGGCGAAGGACCTGACCATCCAGACCGACATGCTGGACGCCGCGTGGACCCAGGGCAGCCCGACGCTGCTGTCCCGCATGGCGGCCAACGTGGTCGAAAACGCGGTCATCCACAACCAGCCCGGCGGCTGGGTCCGGGTCGCGACCACAACCGGGAAGGCCTCGGCGCAGCTGATCGTGGAGACGGGCGGGCCGATCCTCGATCGGGAGCAGGTCGCCCACCTCGCCCAGCCGTTCCAGCGGCTCGCCGCCGATCGGACCGGTTCGGAGACCGGCTCGGGTCTCGGCCTGTCGATCGTGGCGGCCATCGTCGATGCGCACGGCGGCCACCTCGACCTGCACGCCCGGCCCGCAGGAGGCCTGCGGGTCACCGTCTCCCTGCCGCCGGCGCCCGCACCGCTCGCGAGCCGGCCGCTGGTCCTTGATGGGTAGGGCAGCGAACCAGGAGGTCGCGTGAGGATTCTGGTGGTCGAAGACGCGCTCTCGCTGGCCGAAGTCCTGGCCGAGGGCCTACGGGATCAGGGCATGGCGGTCGACGTCGCCCACGACGGCTTGGCCGCCGCCGTCAAGCTCGACCTCAACGTGTACGACGTGGTCGTCCTCGACCGTGATCTGCCCGGGATCCACGGCGACACCCTCTGCCAGATGATCACCGAACGCGACGACCGCGCGATGGTTCTGATGCTGACCGCGGCCGGTTCCCCTGGAGATCGGGTCAGCGGCCTCAGCCTGGGAGCCGACGACTACCTCGCCAAGCCCTTCCACTTTCCGGAGCTGATCCTGCGCGTCCGCGCCCTGGCCCGTCGGCGACCGTCCGCCCGCGCCCGGATCATGCGCGCGGCCGGCATCGAGCTCGATCCCATACGCCGCACGGCCACCCGGGACGGCCGGCAGCTCGACCTCTCCGTCAAGGAGTTCGCGCTCCTCGAAGCCCTCTTGCGGGCCAGCCCCGCCTTCCTGAGCACCGAGGACCTCCTCGAACAGGTCTGGGACGAGAACGCCGACCCGTTCACCAACACCGTCACCGTGACCATCGGGCGGCTCCGGCGCAAGCTGGGGATGCCACCGGTCATCACCACCACGCCCGGGGTGGGCTACCGCATCGCGGAGCTCCGCGCCTAAGCCGCGGAGTCCGGCGCGCTTGACCCGTGTCGGCGGCAGCTGCTCGACAGGCTCAACAGCCGCAACGGGCAGAGCCTGCAAGAGCTGTGTGCCGGTCTCGACATGGCCCGCCAGTCGGTGACGAAACATCTCGCAGTACTGGAAGCCGCCAACCTCGTCACGACGGCCCGGCGCGGGCGAGAAAAGCTCCACTTCCTCAACGCCGCGCCAATCAACGACATCGCCGACCGATGGATCGACCGGTACCACCCGCAAGCGGGCGCAGGCGCTCGACGACCTGAAGCGAACCCTGGAGGGCAGAGCGGTGACCGACCCGGCCTTCACGCTTCGCTACTTTCGCTACTGGGGCGCAGGGCTTCGGGGCCGCCGAGGTTGATGTGGAAGGTCTCCAGCCGGCTGATCTTGTCACCGGTGAAGGTGAAGATCTCGGTGAAGACGAAGGCGACCCGGCAGGATCGCCTTGTGGTCGGTGCGCCGGAAGCCCTCGAGGTACGCCTCCACGACCGCCTTGTGCGATGCCAAGGACTCGCTCCTCAGCGCTCGTTGGTTGACATAATGTACATTATCGAACGTTCCGCACCGCTCAACGAGCCGCGGCGTCTGCCCGGGTGTGGGCTTGTTGCTGGGCCGTTCATGACTGCGGATCTTGTACGACGCCGGCGATGACCGTGGTCACCATCTTGCGGACGGTCCCAGCATCCGGCGGGGTGACTTTCCGGTCGGCAAACAGCAGATGCCCGGCCCCGATCAGCATGGCAGCGAGCGTGTCAACGTCGGCATCCGCCGCGATGCGGCCCAGGTCCCGCTCCACGGCCAGGTAGGAGGCGATCATGACCGCAGCCTCAGTCAGGACCGGGACGCCGGCCGGCCAGGCTTGGCGCAGCCGGGCACGCAGCTCATCCCGGAAGGTGATGAGGGGGACGATCGCCACAGCGACCGACCCGAACAGGGCCGCCAGCGCATCGGTGAGGTTGTCGGCGACGGTGCCCGTTCCGGCGGACTCGTGTAGGGCGGCGGCCTGCGGGTCCATCCGTTCGATGCGGTCGAGCACGAACTCGGCGAGGAAGGCGTCGAAGTCGTCAAAGTGCCGGTGCAGGACGCCCTTGGCACAGCCCGCCTCCGTGGTGACCGCCCGGCTGGTCAGTGCGCTCGGCCCGTCCCGGAGCAGGACGCGCTCGGCGGCATCGAACAGCTGCTCACGCACGTCGCGGATGGCCACCCCGGTCGGCACCGCGCATCCCTCCTCGCTCGCTGGCCCGCGCCCGTTTGACGAGTGGGCGTATGCCCACTATGGTGGGCGCATGCCCACTATACCGCCGGAGCGAGCGCGTCTTTCCGAACAGGAGCCTCATCAACGCCGACAGGTGGCGGAGTCGTTCGGCTCGGACCCCGAACGCTACGACCGGGCCCGGGCCCGCTATCCCCAAGCCATGGTGGAGCGTATCGTCGCCGCCAGTCCCGGGCCCGACGTTGTCGATGTCGGCTGCGGTACCGGCATAGCAGCCCGGCAGTTCCAAGCGGCCGGCTGCGAGGTGCTCGGAGTCGAGCCCGACGCGCGGATGGCTGACTTCGCGCGGCAGACAGGGGTCGAGGTCGAGGTGGCGACGTTCGAAGCCTGGGACTCCGCCGGCCAAGCATTCGATGCGGTCGTCGCCGGGCAGACGTGGCACTGGGTGGACCCAGTGGCGGGTGCGGCGAAGGCGGCGCAGGTGCTGCGGCCTGGAGGCCAGCTGGCAGTGTTCTGGAACGTGGACCAACCGCCGCCCGAACTGGCGGAAGCCTTCGCCGCGGTCTACCGGCGGGTGGTGCCCGACTCGCCGTTCAACATCCAACCGACGGGGCCAACCCTGGACGCCTATCAGGCGATGTTCACCAAGGCCGCCGACGGGATCCGCGAGGTGGGCGGGTTCAGCGACCCAGAGCAGTGGCGATTCGGCTGGGAGCAGTCCTACACCCGGGACGAGTGGCTGGACCTGCTGCCCACCTCCGGCGCCCTCACCCGGCTTCCGGCGGCCAACCTGGAAGAGGTGCTGGAGGGCGTCGGGGCCGCTATCGACGCGATGGGCGGCAGCTTCACGATGCCCTACACCACCGTGACTGTCACCGCGGCGCGAACCAGCGCCGCCTGACCCGGCTTGACGGGTCTGTCCGCTGCGGGCGGCGACGCTGGCCCAGTCTCGGACGCCGAGCTGGCCCAACTCGTCGCCGACCAACTCGGCCTGACCTTCGTAGAACACCACAGCTACTACCGCGGCCTCTACTTCGTCGCCGACGCTCAGCCCTACCGCATCGAAATTCAACCCAACGCCATCCCCGGTGACCACGGCCAAGACGACCTCTACCACCCCAGCACCCTGCCACCCAGACGCTGCTGCTCGTTACCGGCCCGGACCGGCACAGCACACTCGACGCCAACCTCAACTCCATCGACGCTCTCGCGCTATTGGCTCAGGAGAGCTCTGAAGATCCACTAGTCAACATCTCTTGACAATTGCTCACAGCCCACTAGCAGCTCGCGCGCGGCGACCCGGATATCTTCGGCGATCTTGTCGCGGTCCGCGGGCAGGTCGTCCCAGTCCACGCACAACAGCTCGAACCGGGTGGCGAAGTCAGACCAACGACCCTGTTCGTCGCAATGCCCCGCCTTGCACAGCAACGCCGCTATCTCGCCGGCGGCTTCCCGCGCTCCAGTCTCGCCGCCCAACAACGCCCTGGTGGCCAGCCGCGCCCGGTCCCAGAGCACCACCTGCGGAGTCGGCAAGGGATGACCCAGCTCGGCCATCGCCTGCACAAACAGATCCGCGGCTTCCCGGGGTTCGGTCCGCCGGCTCGCAGGGGAACCTCGCGGCGTCATAGCCCGTCTCAGACTCGTGGGCAACGGCATGGTGAGACGATCGGTCCTCGGCGGTCTGGTGGCTGTGCTGCTCGTGACGTGTGCGTCGGCGGCTCCGCGCACCGGGCTGTCGGAGCTGGCCGCGGTCGGCGTGCAGCGACAGATGCCGGGCGCGGACGCGCCGCTGAGCGCGGTCACCGATGGCATCACCGCGTTCGGGTACGCCCTGTCCAAGGCCAGCGCCGAGCCGGGCCGAAACTGGGTCAGCTCGCCGCTGAGCGTCGCCTACGCGTTCGCGATGGCCCGCGCCGGCGCCCGCGGTGAGACCGCGGCTCAGATCGACAGCGTGTTCGGCTTCCCCGCGGCCGGGCTGCACGACGCGTTCAACGCCTTGACCCGCCAGCAGGTCACCGTCAGCGGCCCGCTGACCAGAACGCAGGACGGGTCCAAGACGCCCGTCGTCTGCCTGGCCAACGGCCTGTTCGTGGCCCCCGGCCAGCATGTCCAGGCGCCGTTCCTGCACACGCTCGCCGCGAGCTACGGCGCCGGGGTACGCCAGGTCCAGTTCGGCTCGCCGGCGGCGGCGCAGGCCATCAACGACTGGGTGAGCGCGCAGACCGCCGGCCGGATCAAAAAGCTGTTCGACGACCTGGATCCCATGACCCGCCTGGTGCTGGCCAACGCCATCTACTTCAAGGCCGGCTGGGTGAACCGGTTCGGGAAGTCGCCCACCCGGCAGGACAGCTTCAGCAGAGCCGACGGGACGACGGTACAGGTGCCGATGATGAGCTCCGAAGAGCCGATGCGCTACGCGCAGGCCGCCGGCTGGCAGGCGGTCGAGCTGCCCTACGTCGGTGGCCGGCTCGCCATGTGGGTAGTCGTGCCCAGCGGTCGCGGCTCACCGCAGGACCTGCTGGCCCCTGCGGTGCTCGCCGAGGTGGCTACCGGGCTGCGCGCCGAGTCGGTCAGGCTGTCGATGCCGCGCTGGGACTTCGCCACCGACCTCGAGCTGGACAAGGTGCTGCCGAAGCTCGGCCTGACCGCGGCGTTCTTGGACAGGCAGGCCGACTTCTCGGGCATGATCCCTGGTGTCTTTATCGGCCAGGCGGTGCACCGGGCCAACATCACGGTTACGGAGTCCGGCACCGAGGCCGCGGCCGCGACGGGTCTGGGCTTTCCGATGTCGGCGCCTCCGCCGGCTCGGGTGGTGGTGCGCGCCGACCACCCGTTCGCGTTCGCGATCGTGGACGTCACCACCCGCCTCCCGCTGTTCGTGGGTCAGGTGGCCGATCCGAGCGCGAGGTAGGCCCGGCTCTCCCGGCTGCCCGCCGGAGGAGCCGTGACACGGTAGGCTACCGGGTCCGTGGACCGCGAACCTGGGGCGCGCGAGCAGCGGCTGGTCTTCGGCGAGGTGGCGCAGTCGTACGACGACGTCCGGGCCGGGTACTCGCCGGCGCTGGCCGAGGCGGTGCTGGCGTACGCCGACCGGCCGGCCCGCCTGGTCGAGGTCGGCGCCGGCACGGGCAAAGCGACGGCCGCGTTCGTCGGCCACGGTGCGCCGATCGCCTGCATCGAGCCCGACCCGGCCATGGCCGAGGTGCTGCGCGCCCGGTTCCGCGACGCGAACCCGCCGGTGGAGGTGGTCGAGCGCCGGTTCGAGGACTGGACACCGCCGCCGGGGGGCGTGCCGCTGCTGTACTGTGCCCAGGCCTGGCATTGGGTCGATCCTGCGCGGCGCTGGGACCTCGCGTACGAGGCATTGACGCCGGCTGGCGCCGTGGCGCTCTTCGGCCATCAATACGCCTTCGTGGACGCGGCATTGGAAGAGGCGCTGAACGAGGTGTACGCACGGGTCGCCCCTGAGCTCCTCGGGTCACATCTACCCCATCATGTGGCCGCCGAGGAACAGTGGCTGCACACCGAGATCAGCGCCTTCGGCCGGTTCGTCGACGTCACCTCGACGGTGTTCCATCGGGTGGTGCCGTACCCCACGCAGCGGTATCTCGCGCTGCTGAGCACGTTTTCCAACCACCGCATGTTGCCCGTCGGGCGGCGCGAGGAGCTGCACGCCGGTATCGGCGAGGTGGTCGACCGGCACGGCGGCGTCGTGGCGACCGACCTGGAGACGTTGCTCACGATGGGTCGGCGGCCGCGCTGACGTTAGGCGTACTCCTGTTCGGAGTGGCGCCACGAAAATGTCGCAGCTTGCTGGTAGGAAGCAGACGACACCCGCACGTGGGAGGAATGCGATGGTCGCCACCAGCACAGCCGTCCGGGGACTGTCCACATCGGACCTCGAGCAGATTCGTGACTCGCTCAAGAGCGGGCGCAAGCCGAAGGTGGTCTTCACCGAGTCGGCCGGCCAGATCGCCGGACAGCAGGGACAGGTCGTCCGGCTCACCGATCCGCAGCTCAGCGACGAGTGGGTGGTCGTGCGCTTCGGCCGCGACGAGCTGCCCTTCTCCCCCGCCGACCTGGCGGTTCCAGCGAAGAGCGCCACCCCGCGCCGCACCGACACCAACACCGAGACCGCCACACCACCCAGCGTCATCACCGTGCCAGCCCACCGCGAGGAGACGATCGTGCCCAGCTCCCCCGCATCCACTGTGGACGCCCCCGCCAGCAAGCCACCGGCCAAGCTGGCGGAGAAGTCAGCCGGCAAGGCCGCAAACCAGCCCGAGGCAACGCCGAACGGCGCGATGCCGACCGCCCCGGCGGCCAAGGCTGCCGCACCGCGCAAGGCGCAGCCCAGGGTGAAGCCCGCGGCGACGTTGACCGTCACGCTGGCATATGCCGAGAGCGAGTGGACGGTCAGCGCGCAGCAGGGCAGCAAGGCCCTTGCCAAGCCGTACGTGATCCGCGCCACCGAGGCGCTCAAGATGGTCTCGATGCTCGACGTGCCGGGAGTGCATGAGGCCGTGGAGGAGATCGTCGCCAACGCCCGAGCCACGGCGGAGCGGGAGGCGCAGCGGCTGCGCAGCGAGCTGGCCGAGATCGAGGCCAAGCTCGCGGAGCTGGCCGTCGACTGACAGCGCGCTCGTACGCCGGTGGCGCGGCCTGCGCGCCGGCGCATGGCTCGATGTTCGTCCTATGGACGCGCCGACCACCCGCTGGCGGCCGCCGCTGATCTGGCGGGCGCTGATGCTCCTGGCCAGGCTGGCTACCTCGCTGGTGTGCCGGCTACGGGTGACCGGCGAGGTGGCACCGGCGCTGCGCCAGGGTCCGCTCATCGTGGCCAGCAACCACATCGGGGTCTTCGACCCGGTGGCTCTGGTGGCCGCGTGCCAGGCGCGTGGCGTCGCGCCCCGGATGATGGCCACCGGTGGCCTGTTCCGCACGCCGATCATCGGCTGGCTCCTGCGCCGGTGTGGGCACATCCGGGTGGACCGCCGGTTGCCGACCGTTGGGCATGCGCTCCCGGCGGCCACGCAGGCGCTCCTGGACGGTTCGTGGTGGCGGCGTATCCGGAGGGCCGCATCTCGCTGGATCCGGGCGTCTGGCCGGAGCGCGGCAAGACGGGCGTGGCCCGGCTGGCTTTGACCACCGGTACGCCGGTCGTGCCGGTATCGCAGTGGGGTGCGCACGAGGTGCTTGCCTGGGACGGCACCGGGGCGATGGCGCGTACCGCCCTGCGGTCGGTCCTGCGCCGCCCGGTGGTGCGTGTCCATTTCGGTGCGCCGGTCGACCTCGCGGACCTGGGCGCCGGCGTCCACGGTGACGCCCAGCTGGCCACCGAGCGGATCATGGGCGCGATCACCGAGGGACTGCGGCCGCTGCGCGCGAGCGAGCCGCGCCTGCCGCGCTTCGTCGACCCGACCCGGCCGGTGTCGGTCGCACGCAGCCGGACCAGTGAGCCGACGAAGACCGGCTCAGCCCTCGCGAAGACCGGCTCAGCCCTCGCGGCGCAGGCGCAGGTAGGCCAGCACGGCCTCCCGGGTGGTGCGCACGCCTAACGCCTCACGGGCCTCGGCGATACGCCGGTTTGCGGTGCGCAGCGACAGGAACTCGGCCGCGGCCGCCGCGGCGATGGTCTCGCCGTTGGCCAGCCGCTCCAGCAGGGCCCGCTGTTCCGGGGCAAGCTGCGGCCGGCCGGGGCCGTCGCGCGCCGCCTCCTCGTCGTCGGCGTCCGGGTCGGTGACGACCGGACCGATGCGGGCCAGGTCGGCGAGCAGGGCCCGGCCGGTCTCGCTCGCCGGGTCGGTAATGGCCACTACGCCGGCGCCGCGTGCCGCGGCGAGCAGGGCCAGCTCCGCGGTGTCGAGATCGCTGACCCGGCCGAAGAGCACCAGGCGAGAGGCGGAGACGTCCCACGCGGGCTCGGTGAGGGCGAAGCCCTCGCGGGTGTGCCAGCCGGCGCGGGCCAGCCGGCGTAACACCGCCGTCGCGTCGGTACCCGAGGTGACGATGTACCGGGGTAGGGCCGGCTCCCCGGAGCGCGCACTCACCGTGCCACCCGGTTCGCTCGCTCCGCGCCGCCCTCGGGTGCCTGCGACCAGTCCGGCTCGCGGGCTTCGCCGGGCGACCCGGACCGGTCGTTCCCTCGGCGCCACGCCCTGGGCTCCGCGCGGCGCGTCGCCTCAGTCCGGGCGCCACCGGCGGCGCTGCGCTCACTCACCCGAGGACCTCCAGGGCCAGGGCAGCCGCCTCGGTACGCGTACGCGCGCCCAGCTTGCGCATGCCGGAGCGGATGTGGGTCTCCACGGTCTCCCGGGAGATGCCCAGCTGGCCAGCGATGCGCCGGGTTGGTTCACCATGTGCGACCAGGCGCAGCACGTCGCGTTCCCGGTCGCTGAGGTCGTCGCCGGCTCGCTTGCCGCGGATGTCCCGGCGCACCGAGTGCCGGCGTAGTGCCCGGCGGGCCCGGCCCAGCAGCACCACCAGGCCGGCCTCCTCGGCGAGCCGTTCGGCCTCCAGCAGCGGCGGGACCGCCCGCTCGGCGTCGCTTTCCAGCAGGCCGTGGGCGAGCAGGCAGCGGACCTCCTCGCGGCGGGCCAGGCCGTGCCAGGCCGCGGCGGCCCGGTCGAACCGCTGCGGGTCTCCCGCCCAGGCAGCCAGGGTCTCCTGTACGGGCGGCAGCGGCGCCAGCGCGGTCTCGGCGGCCGGTAGCTGACCGTCACTGGCGTCGTAGGCGGCCCATCGGGCGGTGATCCGGCGCAGACCGTCGACCAGCGGCGGTGCGCCCGCCGACGTGGCCGGGGCGGTCGCGAGGTCCGGCTGGCCGTCCAGCCAGGCGGCTTCCCGGGCGACCCAGTCCAGGGCGGCCGCCGCGGAGGACGACGAGGCGCCCAGCCCGGCCAGGCGGGCGCGGGCCGGGGCGAGGAGGCCACCGTCGGCTTCGGCGAGGCTGGCCGCCGCCACGGCGTACGCCCGGGCGAGGGCGGGCAGCGTACGGTCGGTGAGATCCCCAGCGCGGCGGACGACCTCGTCGATGCCGTCCCCGCGCAGGGCGGTGCACCACAGCTCGGCGGCGACGAACCGGGTCTGCCAGCTGTAGGCGAGGTCGGCGGCGCAGGCCTGGGCGGCGGCGCGGGCCGCCTGGGCGGCTTCGGCGAGGCGGCCATCGGCGGCCAGCGTCTCCACCAGCAGCCAGGCGCTCCATCGGGCGGCGAGGGCGTCACCGCCGGCACCGGCCGTGGCGGCGGCGCTGGCCAGCCCGTACTCCCAACTGGGCGCACGCCCCGCGGCGCGCACCGCGGCGGCGGCGGCCCGCAGCCCGAGATGCTGCGGCGGGTCGCCATGGGCGGCGAGCATGGCGGGCAGGCTCGCCGCCGCGGCGGCCGGGTCCGCGTCGAGCAGTCCCAGCAGCCGGACCCGGTCCCGGGCGCCGAGGACCAGCGGCGGCGCGGTATCCGGTACGCCGGACACCGCCTCGACCGCGTCGGCGGCCGAGCCGAGCTGTAACCGCGCCTCGCCGCGCAGCACCGCGGCCTCGGGGTCAGTCTCGGTGCCGAGCACGCGCAGGCAGGCGTTGGGCCGCCCGGCGTCCAGCGCGGCGCGAGCCGCGGCCGCCCGGGTGGCCGGGTCCACCGCGATGCCCGGCAGCCCGCAGGCGAGCAGGAGCAGCTCGGCCCGTTCGCCGGTCGAGGTGGTGGCGCCCGCGGCGGCGACCGCGACCCGGTACGCCTGCGCGGTGTCACCGGCGGCGGCGAGATGGCGAGCCCCTTCCCGGGGCGGGACGAGCTGGGCCAGGCGGCGGTGCAGCGCGTGGCGTTCGCCGGCTTCGAGCAGGCCGGCCGCGAGCTCGGCGACGTACGGGGAGGTCGGCGCCACCAGGCCGTCGACGAGGTCCGCGAGCCCGGCCGCGACCAGGTCGTCGACGCCGGCGCCGAGCGAGCCGGGCGAGGCTGGCCGGCCGAGCAGGCCCAGCGCGGCCATGGCGGTGCGGGCCGGGCGGGCCAGGTCGGCCAGGGCGGTGGCCACCGCGTAGCCGAGCCCTTCGACCGGTGGCTCGATCCGCGGCTCAGCTAGGCGCAGCTCGGAGGTGGAGTCGGGTTCGGGGCGGGCCGTCGCGAGATGCCGCGCCAGCGCCGTGACGGCCAGCGGTACGCCGCCGGCCCGGCGCACCACCTCGGCGACCGCCCCGGCGCTGGTTCCCGGCGCGAGCTGGCGCACCAGCGCGGCCGCGGCCGGCGGCGGCAGCGGCGGTACGGGCAGCCAGGCGGCGGCGACCGTGCGAAGCCGGACCTCGGCGTCGCCCGGCAGGCGGTGCGGGGTCCGCAAGGTGACGGCTATCCGACAGTGGGCGGCGATCTCGGGCAGCGCGGCCACGGTGAGCGGGTCGGCCCACTGCAGGTCGTCGAGGAGCAGCAGGCCCTGGCGGACCCGGGACTTGACCGCCTCGGCGAGCAGCGCAGGGTCGTGCACCGGCAGGCGCGCGCGGACCGCCCGGGCCAGTGGCAGGCCGGGCATGCCGCGCAGCATCGCCAGGCCGCCGCCGCTGAAGACCGGACCGCGAAACGCCGCACCGAGGCGGCGCAACAGGGTGCTGCGGCCCACGCCCGGCGGGCCGGTGATGACCACGAGGGCGGGCTGGGCGAGGTAGGCGCCGGCGGCGGCGAGCAGGTCGGGGACGGGGCCAGCGCCGGGCTGCGCCGACGGCACGCTGGCACGCCCGGTCGCCACCCCGGACTCGACGGCGGTCGCGGCATCGGCCGTTCGTCGGGTGCCGGTCTCGCTACCGGGCGCGTGTGGCACGTGGTCCTCCCCGCGGTGAAGCTGGCTTGCGACTGCGGTCCTCGCAAGCTGCGGTCCTCGCGCTGCGCGAGGTGGCACGAACATGGGATCCTGCGCCGGCAGGATATTCGTACTGTGGTTGCCGACAGAGCCTGACATGGCAGTTCGCTTCAGTGGAGGGACACGCACGCAGATGAGCGAGTACGACGACCCGGGCACCGACTACAACGACGGTGACACCGGTGACACCGGTGACACCAGCGGGGAGAACATCATTGTCGCGGAGTACAGCGACGGCCACGTCGAGACTGTCGGGGATGTGAACCACGACGGCTACGCTGACTTCGCCGCCCTCGACCACGACGGTGACGGTCACCCGGAGGTCATCTACACCAACGAGTACGGTGGCACCGCGCTGGATACCGCGAACTACGACTACAACGAGGACGGCAACGTCGACGCCATCGTGTCGGACCGCAACGAGGACGGCCACGCGGACCTGCTGCAGCTGGACCGCAACCACGACGGCGCCATCGACAGCATCGTGGCCGACAACGACTTCGACGGCCGCCCCGACCACCTGCTGCTGGACCGCAACTACGACGGGCGCGCCGACCTGTACGCGGCCGACCCCGACGAGGACGGCAAGGTCGACCTGCTCGTCACCGACAGCGACTTCGACGGCACCGCCGACACGGTCCACTACGGCGACCCGGACACGAACCCGCTCGGCCAAGGCCCCAGCCCGTTCGCGACGCACTGACGCGCGATGGCCCCAGGTCCACTGAGCGCGCGGGTGGCCGGTCTCTGCCAGGAGGCCGGCCATCGGCTCGGTGGTGCCACCCAGGCGCAGGTGTTCGACGTACGGCGCAGGCTCGGCGAGCCGCTGCGGGTGGCGATCGCCGGCCGCCTCAAGGCAGGCAAGTCGACGCTGGTGAACGCCCTGATCGGCCGCCGGGTGGCGCCCACCGAGGTCGGCGAGTGCACCCGCATCGTCACCCAGTTCCGGTACGGCACCTCTGACCGGGTCGACGTGGTACGCCGCAACGGCGCCCGCAGCAGCCTGCCGCTCGACGAGGCCGGCATGATCCCCCAGCGGCTGGGCATCCCCCGCCACGAGATCGCCTACGTCGACGTCACCCTCACCAGCGACCACCTGCGCGACCTCACGGTCGTCGACACGCCCGGCCTGGCGAGCGCCAACACGGCCGTCAGCGCCGGCGCGCGGCGGTTCCTGTTCAGCGAGGCGCCGATCGACGACGACCTCGACGACGACTCCGCCGGAGCGCTCTCCGGCGCTGAGGCGATCATCTATGTGTTTACCCAGTCGGTGCGCGAGGACGACGTCCAGGCGCTGGAGGCGTTCCGGTCGATGTCGGCTCGGCTGTCCAGCAACCCGATCAACTCCCTCGGCCTGTTCAACAAGGTCGACAAGCTGACCGGCAGCGGTACCGACCCGTGGCCGGTCGCCGGTCCGCTCGCCGCCGACCAGGCCAAGGTGCTTCGCCGGGTGGTCTCCGACGTGGTACCCGTGGTCGGGCTGCTCGCCGAGACCACCGAGGCCGGGCGGCTCACCGCTGCCGACTGCGAGGCGCTGCGCGAGCTGGCCCGGTTACCCCAGTCGGAGCGGCTGGTCCTGCTGGCCGGCGTGGACCTGTTCACCTCCCGCGAGTGCCGCGTGCCCCGCGAGGCCCGGGAGCGGCTGCTGCGCCTGCTCGACCTGTACGGGATCAGCTTCGCCATCGCCCAGCTGGTGACCCGCCCGCAGCTGGCCACCGGCGAGCTGGTGCGCACCCTGTTCCAGGCGTCGGGGTTCCCGCGGCTGCGCCAGACCCTGGAGCAGACCTTCCGGTGGCGCACCGACGCGATCAAGGCCGGCTGGGCGCTGTCCAGCCTGGAGAAGATCGCCAGCCACGCGGAGCGGCCGTACGACCGGGAGCTGCTGCGCGACGCGATCGAGCGGGTGCTGCAGCAGCCGGAGTACCACCGGCTGCGCCTGCTCGAGGTGGCGCAGCTGGTCACCACCGGGGCGGTGGACCTGCCCGAGCCGATGGAGCAGGAGCTGACCCGGCTGGCCCTGTCCAGTGACCCGGCCTGGATCCTGAACCTGCCCAGCGCGACCACCGACCAGCTGGTCAGGGCCGCGCTGGAGGCCGCCACCCGCTGGCGGGCGTACGCCGTGGCGGGCGCGAGCCCCGCCCAGTCCCGGGTTGCGCTGGTCGCCCATCGTGGTTTCTACCTGCTGTCGCAGCGCATGCGCGGCGGCCCGGCCCGAGTCTGACCAGGAGCCCCGATGTCCACCATGAGTCGACGGGTCCTGACGGTGACGGTCGCCGCGGTCATCGCGGTGTTCACCGGTGTCCTGGTCGGCCTGCTGAGCGCCCGCGCGTCGTGCACCCCGGTGCTGGCACCGAAGGCGGCCGCGTCCCCGGCTGCGGCGCAGACGACCGCGGTCTCCAGCCCGGTGGCAGGGTTGGGCGGGTCGCACGCCGAACCGGTACGCCCGTCGGCCGCGCCCGCCGAGCCGGCGGCGGTGGCCGAACGCCAGCCGGTCTGCGGCAGCCGCGACACGTTCGAGGCGCTGCCCGCGCTCGCCGCCCTCGGGGGTGCGGGTCTGGCCGGTCTGGCGGTCCTGGCGCTGCTGCTCGCCAGCGCTGGCGCTGGCGCGGGCACCGGCCGGACGGTCGCGCCCGCGCCGGCGGCGCCGCCGCTCGGCGGCACCGGAGCTGGAGCTGCCGCGCAGCGCCGGCGTGCCGAGGCGGACCGGGCGGCCCTCGTGCGTGCCTGCATCTACGTGCGGGACAGGATCACCAGCAAGGCGCTGGGCGACCGGCTTGGCGCGGCGTTACAGGAGGCCGGCGTGAGCGTGGTGGAGCCGGCCGGGCAGCGCTTCGACCCGGCGCACCACGAGGCCGGCGGCGCCACGCCCAGCGACGACCCGAGCAAGGTCGGCACCATCGCGGCTGTCGAGGTGCCCGGCTACAGCGACCGGGGTCGGGTGCTGCGGCCGCCCGTGGTGACCGTGTACCAGCCCGGCGGCAAGAAGCTCCACACCGACCCGGAGGATCCACAATCATGAGCGCCACCGCTGAGCCCGCTCCGGCGAAGACCGGCTCAGACGGGGCCGGTACCGGCAAGCCGGCCGCGCCCAGTCCCGAGGCCGCCGCCCAGAAGCTGCTGCGCTCCACGGTCGAGGGCGGCCTGGCCTTCCTGCGCAAGGTCGACCCGGACGCGGCCGCGGACATCGACGCGCTGCGCCGCCGCGAGGTCACCCGGCCGTCGATCGTCGTGGTCGGGGAGACCAAGCGCGGCAAGAGCTCCCTGGTCAACATGCTCATCGGGGTGCCGAACCTGTCCCCCGTCGACGCCGCGGTCGCCACCGCGTCGTACCTGGAGTTCGTCCACTCCCCGCAGCACGGCGCGCGCGCTTACCTGCCGGGCCGGGAGGACCCGGTCCCGCTCAGCCACGGCGACCTGCGCGACTGGGGTACCGTCCTGGGCCGGCTGCCCGACGGCCTGCGGCCGCCCCGGCGCATCGAGGTGCAACACTCGGCGCCCCTGCTGCAGTACCTGACGCTCGTGGACACCCCTGGTGTCGGCGGGCTGGACTCGCTACACGCCGAGATCGCCCTCGACGCGGTCGAGCGGGCCACCGCGCTGCTGTTCCTGGTCGACGCCTCGGCACCGTTCGCAAAGCCGGAGCTGGACTTCCTTATCGAGGCGAGCAAGCGGGTCAACTTCGTCATCTTCGCGCTGAGCAAGTGCGACGCGTACCCCGGTTGGCGCACCATCCTCGCCGACGACCGGGCGCAGCTGCAGGCGCACGCGCCCCGCTTCGGCACAGCCCCATGGTTCCCGGTCTCGGCCCGGCTGGCCGAGCTGGCCCTGACGATGCCTCCCGACGCGGCCAAGGAGCTGATCGCCGAGTCACGCATCGCCGAGCTGCAGCAGGCCCTGATCGAGCTGGCCGGCAAGGGTCACCTGCTGCAGCTGTCGAACGTGCTGCGGGCGGTACGCAGCGAGATCATCCGGCTCGACCAGCAGATCGGCGACCGGATGAAGGCCACCGACCCGGACCCGGCCGAGGTGGAGCGGGCCAAGGACGAGCGGGCGAAGGTGGCCGCGCGCAAGCGCACCGAGTCCCGCCAGTGGTCGCTGGCGCTGAACACCGAGACCCAGCGGGCCCGCGTCGAGGCGACCACCCGGCTGCGCAACTACGTGACCCAGCTGCAGGAGAGCTTCCTCAACCGCATCGACAAGGGCAGCGGCGACGACCTGAAGAACCTGCCGCAGCAGGTCGACAAGGCGCTGCACGCGCTGTCGGTACGCCTCTCGCACGATCTGGAGTTCCGCTTCCGCAAGGTGGGCGAGCGGGTCCTGGCGCAGGTGTTCCACCCGCACGAGCTGCAGTACGTGCTGCGCCAGCTCAACGCCCGGCTGCGCCACGCCCTGGGCACCAAGCCCCGCCGGGAAGGCGCGGGCGGGGACAACGCGATGGTCGTCATGTCGTCGGCCGGCATGGCGATGATGGCCGGCCGCGGCGCCGCCATCGGCGCCTCGGCGCTCGGGCTGGGCACGATCGCCGGCGCTGGTCTGATCATCCCGGTGGTGGGGGTCGGGCTGGGCCTCGCGGCCGGGGCGTTCATGGTCTGGAAGCGCAAGGTGATGAGCGACCGGCAGCAGGCGCGTTCCTGGCTGCGGGAGGTGCTCGGCGAGGCCCGGGCGGCGCTCAGCGACGAGATCATGCACCGCTTCACCGACCTGCAGTACGCGCTGACGCTGGCCCTGGACGATGCGATCGAGCGGCGCCTGCAGCAGCTCGACGCGCACATCAACACCATCGACAAGGCGATGGCCGAGGACAAGGCCGAGCGCGCCAGGCGGAAGGCGAGTTTGGCACAAGAACGGGAGGCATTGCGCGCCCGCATCAAGCAGATTGATGAGGTGCTGGTACGGGTACGGCAACTGGCGCCGGTGGCGCCGGCCGATACGCAACAGGGGTGAGCGATGGACCACGAGTGGGGCGGGTGGCCCGAGGACGAGTCAGAGCTGCACGGCTCCCTCGGCGGCGACGCCGACACCGCCGACCTGACCGACTCTGGCGCCGGCCTGACCGAGCTCGACGGCGGCCATGACTACGTCGACGACGCCCACGACGCGTTCGGCGGTTTTGACCAGCCGGCCGACGATCCCGCGGCGCTTGGCGGGCACGAGCCGCTTCCCGACGACACCTTCGGCGACCAGCACGACGAGTCCTACGATCTCGGCGGCCACGACTCCGGTGCGCACGACGAGGGCCTGCGGCCATTCGACGAGAGCCTGCAGGACGAGGGACCGCATGAGGAGGCCCTGGCTCAGGTCGCCGGCGCTGCCGATGGCGACCACCTCGTGGGCACCGACCCGGACCTGGACACCGGCGCCGACGACCCGGGCTGGCACGACACCGCGTTCCCACCGCCGCTGGGCTGGGATCAGGTACCCGAGCCGGTCGACGGGTTCCCGTGGAGCGACCCTGACCTGCTCGGCCAGGAGCTCGCCGACCCGGCCGCGCAGCTTCCCGGCGAGTACGGCGCGCCGCCGGTCAGCGAGCTGCTGGAGTACGCCGGGCAGGACGCCGCCGCCGGCGAGGACCCCTGGGCACAGCTGATGGGTTCCGAGGACCCGGCCACCGGTGCGCTCGCCCGCTGGTGGGCACCGGGCGGCTGAGCTCCCGCCGCGCGAGGGGCGGCGCCATGGCCTTGCTGCGAGAAGCTGCTCGGACTTGCGATGGTGCGACACGCTGACGATCTTTCACGGCCGGCAAATCGGCAGCGGCCACCGCTCCGTGTGGCGCGTTGATCGCCGTGTCGGTGCATGGGCTAGCCAAGATCGCGTCCGTTGGCCGGTGTTCTCAGATAGGGGCTCTCATCGAGTTCTGACAGCGTGATCTCATGGCTCGACACCCGGCGGGCTTTGCTGGAGAGGTCAGGCCGTACCTTCGTGCCGGTCCGTAAGACCTTCGTACAGACTCCCCGCGCCACCGCGCAGGACCCGCGCTCGCTTGCCGGACCGCTGAGCGAGGTCGTACGCCGGCGTGACCCGCGCGCTCTCCAGGCGTACCTGATGATCATTGCTGCGACCAGCAGCGGCGAGAGCGAGGACGGATGGAGCACCACACATCCGATCATGGTCTGGGCGCGGGCGTTCGGTACCACCCTGAGCGCCGAGCGCTCGTCTGCCGCCAACGCGGTCTCCAAGATCCTGCACAGGTTGGAGGAGCGCAACCTCATCGAGCGCAGCAGGCGCGGCCGCGAACGGCGCATCCGGGTAGGCCTACTACGCGAGGACGGCTCTGGCCGGCCGTACACTCGGCCCAACACCCGCACAGACCGGTGGCTGCGGCTTGATCACGCCTTCTGGCTTGATGGCTGGTGCGACAAGCTCACGCTGCCGGGGCTGGCGATGCTGCTCGTCGCCCTGCATGAAAAGACGGGCTTCCGCCTACCGACCGAGCGAGTGCCGGAGTGGTACGGCTGGTCCGCCGACACCGCCGAGCGGGGCCTGGTCGAGCTGGAGAAGCACGGCATCCTGCAGAAGATTCAACGGCGTCGTAAGGAGCCACTTAGCTCCAGTGGCGTTGGCCGCGTCAACGAGTACTACCTGCTCCCGCCGTTCGGTACGGCTGACGCGGCGACACTACGGGCCGCCCGGGTCATGTCAATGATCGAGGTCCCGTCATGACCCCCATTGCGCCGCTGCCCGTCCGACTGTTCTACGTGGATGACTCGGGTTCGCCTGCAACCGGCTGGATCGTGTATTCGTGGATCGAGTGCACGATCGCCGACTGGCGCCTGGGTCTTCGGGCATGGCTGGACCTGCGCAAACAAATGTTCGTTGACCACAAGATCCCGCCGGCGTACGAACTCCACGCGGCGCGTTTCATTGGTGGCCGCGGTGACCCGTCCACCGATCCGGCCTGGAACCGGCGCAAGCGGAACCGGGCCACCGCGATGCAGCGGGCCCTCACCGCAATCGGCACCGCCACGGCTCTGCGGGTCGGTACCGTCTACCGCCTCACCACCGCGCGGGGCCGGGCCTACAACCGGCATGGAGCGCTTACCAGGGGTTGGTCCGCTTGCCGGGCCGCCGGTTCGCCTGGGACTGGTATACCCGGTACCTAGCGGCCCGCGACGTCAACGGTGGCCCGCTGGTCATCTAAGCCCACGCGGAAATAGAAGCAGACCCGCTGATCCACGTGTGTGGGGCGGGTCCGCACGAACGAGAATAGCACGCGACACGGCAGAAGTCCGCCGCTGACGTGGCAGCGAGCTGGCGCAGAACCGGTGACAGCGAGAGTCAGACGTCCGTGGGCGGAGATCCCTAGAGCGCCGTCTTGATCAGGATCACGAACGCGATACCGACCAAGACGAGCACCGCCATGGTGGCGATCACGACGGGTTCGCTGTACCAGGTGCGCTCCCGGGCGCCCGCCTGGCGCTGCGGCTGCGGACCGGCCACCGGACGGGGGGCCACCGGGCGGTGGGCTACCGAGCGGGGAGCAACCGGCGGCTGGGCCCTTGGCACGATCCGCGGTGGCATCGGCGGCGGCCGGGTGGCCCGTGGCGGCCTTGCCGGACCGGCGGTCGCGGGTGCCGCCGGGCTCGACGGAGGCGAGACGGGCGGCGAGAGCGCCGGTGAGATGGGCGGCGAGACCGGCGGTGCGAGCGCTGGTGAGACCGGCTGCGCCGACACCGGAGGCCGGTGCGCGGGCTGCGCGGGTGCGGCCGCCGCGCTGACGGGGGCGGGCATGGGGCGCACCGGTTGGGGCGTCACACCGCGCAACGGGGTCGGCGATGGCGCTGTGGCAGCCGGCTGGCGGGCCGCCGGCGCGACGATCGGCGGCGAGACCGGCCGGGCCGCTGGCGGCGAGACCGGCCGGGCTGCTGGCGGCGAGACCGGCCGGGCTGGCGGCGTGGACACCGGCCGCGGTACGCCGGAGACCGCGCCGCCGCGGCCGACGGCCGCTCCGATGCACAGGGCGCCTTCGACGACCACGGTCTCCGGCTGTTCCAGGGTGGTCGGAGCCACCCCGAGCTCGGTATGGATCAGGTGGGCCGCCAGCGGGATCCGGCTGGAGCCACCGACCAGGAAGATGCCGACGAGCTGTGCCGCCGAGGTCTGCCCGGCGGCGTCGAGCGCCCGCCGCAGGCACGCCACCGTCTGTTCCAGGTACGGACGGGTCAGCGTGTCCAGCTCGTCGCGGGTCAGGTGGGCGTCGACCTCCAGGGCCGGCAGGTGGATGTCGGCGCTGGAGGTACGCGAGAGCATCTCCTTCGCGCCTCGCACGTCCTCGTAGAGCATCCGCCGGTACCGGCGGTCCCCCGCGTCGGTGGGGTTGGCCAGCCGCGCCCACATCTCGGCATGGCTGTCCCGGTACGTCGCGCCGAGATGCTCGACGATCGCATGGTCGAAGTCCAGCCCTCCCACGTCGGGGAGCCCTTCCTCGGCCAGCACCTCGAACCCGGTCTGGGTACGGCGTACCACGGTCGCGTCGAACGTGCCGCCGCCCAGGTCGTAGATGGCCAGGCTGCGCCCGACCGGTACCGCCGAGCCCAGCACGGCCGTGAAGTACGAGGCGGCGCCCACCGGCTCGGCGATCAGCCGGGGTGAGCCCAACCCCGCGAGCTTGGCCGCCTCCACGAGCATGCTGCGCCGCCGCTCCCCCCACCGGGCCGGGTGGGTGAGGCGTACCTCGTCGGGGGCGGCACCAAGCTGGCGGCGCGCCTCGACGGCGACCTGGCCCAGCACGTACCCGAACACGCGCGGCACCGGCAACGCGACCTCGCCCAGGAAGATCTGCCCGTCGTCGATGCGCCGCTTGGGGTTGGGTTCGAAGCGGCTGGGATCCAGGCGCGCGTTGCGCTCGGCGTCCCGGCCGACCAGCATCCGACGGTCGGGGTTGAGGTACACCGCCGACGGCAGCAGCGGCGAGCCGTCGAAGAGCAGCGGGCGTACCCGCCCGTCATGCGTACGCAGCATGCCCACCGTGTTCGACGTACCGAAGTCGATGCCGAGCACGCGCATAGGCGCCACCCTACTGCCCGCCAGCAGCCCGGCGTAGCACCGCAAAGGCCGGTCAGGCGTCGCAGAACGGACAGCTGCCAGCGCCGCCAGCCGCGGTCCTGCCGGCATACTGCACCCTGTGAGCCGGCCCCGCTTCGCCTACCTCGACGCGCCCCTGCCGCTGGCCTTCGCCCATCGCGGCGGCGCGGCCGAGGGCGACGAGAACACCGCCGAGGCGTTCGGCCGCGCGGTCGAGCTGGGGTACCGGTACCTGGAGACCGACACCCGCGCGACCGCCGACGGGGTGGCCGTGGTCTTCCACGACGACACGCTGGACCGGATGCTCAGCCGGCCCGGCCAGATGCGCGACGTGCGCTGGGCCGACCTGTCGGCGCTGCGCATCCGCGGCGCGGCGGCGGTGCCCCGCCTGGAGGACGTGCTGGATGCCTGGCCGGACGTGCGGTTCAACATCGACGTGAAGGAAGACGAGGCGGTCGACCCGACGGTGACCGCGATACGCCGGACCGGTGCGATGGACCGGGTGCTGCTCGCGTCGTTCTCCGACGGCCGGGTGGCGCGGCTGCGCCGGGCGCTCGGACCGGAGGTGGCCACCTCGCTGGGGACCCGCGCCACGGCGCGGCTGTGGGCGGCCAGCCGGGTCGGCGGGCCCCGGTGGCCGGTCGGCCTGGCGAACCGGGCCGCCGTCCAGGTTCCGGTGCGGCACGGCCGGGTACGGGTGGTCGACCGCCGCTTCCTGCGCCACGCCCACCGCCTCGGGCTGCAGGTGCACGTCTGGACGATCGACGACCCGACCGAGATGAACGAGTTACTTGATCTCGGTGTGGATGGCATCATGACCGATCGCATCGAGGTGTTGCGCGAGGTGTATCTGGCCCGCGGCTGCTGGCCATCGGACCCGGACTGAAAGACGGCCACCATCGGCCGCCAGCGAGCGCAGCGCAGCGGAGCTCGCGATCAAGCGGCCGCTACCTGGAGGAAACATGGCTACTGCCACGACCGAAGCCGTCGGCGGCGAGCAGCTCAGCGACCGGCGCGAGCGCGTCGGCTGGTACTTCTACGACTGGGCCAACTCGGCGTTCGCCACCACCGGAATAACGGTGTTCATCGGCCCGTACCTGACCGCGATCGCGGAGAACGCCCAGGATGCCAACGGCCGGGTCCATCCGTTCGGCATCCCGGTCGCCTCCGGCTCGCTGTTCGCGTACACCATCTCGCTGTCGGTGCTGCTGCAGGTGGTCGTGCTGCCGGTGGTGGGCGCCATCACCGACCGGTCACCGCACAAGAAGCAGCTGCTGGCGCTGTTCGCGTACATCGGCTCCAGCGCCACCATCGCGATGCTGTTCCTTACCGGCGACCGGTACCTGCTCGGGGCGCTGCTGCTGCTCGTGGGCAACCTGGCGTTCGGCGCGAGCATCGTGGTGTACAACTCGTTCCTGCCGCAGCTGTCCGGGCCGGAGAAGCGCGACACGGTGTCCAGCGTCGGCTGGGCGGTCGGCTACCTGGGCGGTGGCCTGTTGCTGCTCGCCAACGCGATCGCGGCCATCATCGGTGGCGAGGAGCACAAGGCCGAGGTCGCCCGCTGGAGCATCGTCTCGGCCGGCGTGTGGTGGGCGGCGTTCACGTCGATCCCGCTGATCCGGCTGCGCAACCGGCGACCCCTGGAAGGCGAGGCGCGCGGCTCGGTGCTCCTCGACGGGTTCCGCCAGCTCGGCCGTACGCTGCGGAGCCTGAAGTCCTACCCGCTGTCGCTGTTCTTTCTCATCGCCTTCCTGGTCTACAACGACGGCATCCAGACCGTGATCACCATGGCCGCGGTGTACGCCGACAAGTACCTCGAGCTCAGCCAGGGCGTACGGGTGCAGACGATCCTCATGGTGCAGTTCCTGGCGTTCGGCGGCGCCCTGTTGCTGGGCGCCATCGCCAAACGGATCGGCGCCTGGAAGACGGTGCTGGGCAGCCTGGTGCTGTGGACCGTGGTACTGGTGATCGCCTACTCCCTGCCGGTGGGCGAGGCGATACCGTTCATGCTGCTCGGCGCCCTGCTGGGGATCGTGCTCGGTGGCAGCCAGGCGCTGTCCCGGTCGCTGTTCAGCCAGCTCATCCCGAAGGGCAAGGAGGGCGAGTATTTCGGCCTCTACGAGATCTCAGACAAGGGTACGAGCTGGCTCGGTCCGCTGCTGTTCGGCCTGGCGTACCAGCAGAGCGGCAGCTACCAGCTCGCGATCATCTCGCTGGTGGCGTTCTTCGTCATCGGGTTCGTCGCGCTGCTCGCCGTGCCGATGCGGCGCGCCATCATCGCCGCCGGCAACACTCCGCCGCGCCTGCTGTAAGACGCGCCTGCTGTAAGACTGGAGCGCATGACGCGCTTCGTGCAGCAGCCGCCGCCCCCGCCCGACCCGTACGCCGGCGACCCGGTGTTACGAGGATGGCTGGACCGGTTGCTGGGCGGGGAAGGCCACGCCGCCGCCGCGCCGGCGCTGCAACGGCTGGCGCGTGAGGTTGCCGGCCCGCTGCGCGAGGCGCACCTCGACGCCGAGGCCCACCCGCCCCGGTTGGTCCAGTACGACGGCTGGGGCAACCGGGTCGACCGGGTCGAGACCGCACCGGGTTGGGAGCGGCTGCGCCGGGCGGCCGCCGAGCACGCCCTGGTCGCGTTGCCGCACCTCGACGAGGCCCGGGGGCGTTGGGGCGCGGGCGCCCGGGTGGTACAGCACGCCCTGCTGCACCTGTACGGGCCGGAGTGCGCCACCTTCAGCTGCCCGGTGGCGATGACCGACGGCGCCGCGGCGCTGCTGTCCCGCCCCGAGATCGACCCGGCTGTGCGTGACGCCTGGCTGCCACGCCTGGTCTCCACCGACCCCGACACCGCGATCACCAGCGGCCAGTGGATGACCGAGTCCCAGGGCGGTTCGGACCTCTCCCGCACCAGCACGGTGGCCGTGCGGACCGGCGACAGTTGGCGGCTGTCCGGCGAGAAGTGGTTCTGCTCGGCCATCGACTCGGCGATCGCTGTCGCGTTGGCCCGTCCGCAGGGCGCGGCGGCTGGCAGCCGTACGCTCGCGCCGTTTCTGGTGTCCCGCGACGCCGAGGGGATCACGCTGCACCGGCTGAAGGACAAGCTCGGCACGCGGGCCCTGCCCACCGCGGAGGTCGGGCTGCGCAATGTGCCCGCCGTGCCGCTGGGCGATCCGGGCCAGCCGGGGCTGGCCCGGATGATGACCTTCGTCGTGGTCACCCGCCTGCACAACGCCGCCATCTCCGCCGCCGGCATGCGCCGGGGCCTGGAGTACGCACGAAGCTACGCCGAGCTGCGCACCGTCGCGAGTGGACGGTTGTCCGAGAACCCGTTGCACCGCGCCACCCTCGGCCAGCTCGCCGTCGAGGCGCACGCGGCCTTCGCGCTCGCCGCGCACGGCTTCGCCCTCCTGGGTCAGGTCGAGGCCGGCGACGACCTCGCCGCCGAGGAGCTTCGCCTGGTCGCCCCGCTGGCCAAGCTCACCACCGGCCGCCTCGCGGTCGCGGCAGCGAGCGAGCTGCTGGAGTGCTTCGGCGGGGCGGGCTACGTCGAGGACACCGGCCTGCCGCGGATGCTGCGCGACGCCCAGGTGTTACCGATCTGGGAAGGCACCACGAACGTGCTCGCCGTGGACGTGCTGCGGGCGCTGGCCGCCAATGGCGCCAAGCCGTTGCAGCACCGGGTCGCCGCCGCCTGCGACGCCGCCGCGACCACCCTGCCGCGCGCCGCGGACGCGCTCGTCGCCGCCGGGCGCCGGCTCACCGACGACATGGCGACGGCGGCCGCGGACCCACACGCGCCGTCGGTCGTCGCCGGCGCGCGCGCCCTCGCGCTGCGGATGGGGTACGTGCTGACGGCCGCGCTGCTCGTCGAGCACGCCGGCTGGGCCGCCAAACGCGGCGACGAGGCGCCCGCGGTCGCCGCCGCGCTGTGGACCCTGCACCGGCTGGGCGCCGCCGACATCGCCGACGAGGCGCACCGCTACTTCGAGTTGCTTGTGGACGGTGCCGGCGGCCGCGACCGAAAAGAACTTTCGCCGTAGCGTAATCGGCTGCGACCATCTCACTCGTGACCACCTCGATCCCGTCAGCCAACCTCGCGCTGCGCGCCACCGGGCTCGTCAAGGACTACCGGCGCGGCCGCGCCGTTGACGGGGTCGACCTCACCGTGGCGTGCGGCGAGCGAGTCGCGCTGCTGGGCCCCAACGGTGCCGGCAAGACCACGACGCTGTTGATGTGTCTGGGTGTCGTGCAGCCCGACGCCGGCAGCGTGGAGATCCTCGGCCACCGGCTGCCGCGCGAGCGGGCCCGCGCGATGACCGAGGTGGGCTTCGGGGCCGGGTACCTGCCGCTGCCCGAACGGATGCGGGTCATCGAGTACCTGCGGATGTTCGGCCGGCTCTACGGGTTGCGCCGGCCGGACGCCGCGGCGTACGAAGGGTTGGCCCGCTTCGGCGTGCCGCACCTGGCCCGGGCCATGGGCACCGAGCTGTCCAGCGGGCAGAAGACGTTGGTGGGCATCGTCAAGGCGGCGCTGCACCTGCCGCGGCTGCTGGTGCTCGACGAGCCGACCGCTTCGCTCGACCCCGATGTGGCGTTCCGGGTACGTACCGGCCTGCGCCAGCTCAGCGCCGAACGGGGCACCGCGCTGCTGGTCACCAGCCACAACATGGTCGAGGTGGAGCGGCTGTGCCAGCGGGTGGTGTTCCTGTCGGCCGGGCGGGTGGTCGCCGACGGCACCGCGAGCGAGATCGCCGAGCGGTTCGGCCGCGACGACCTGGAAGACGTGTTCCTGCATCTGGCGCGGCTACGGGAGCGTGGAGAGGAGGTGTTGGCGCAATGAGCACGTCGTTGTGGCGCGTGCTGGCCATCGCCCGGCGGCACGCGTACGTGCTGCAGCGCAGCCCGCACCGGCTCTTCGACATCGTCGTGTGGCCGGTGGTCGACGTGGTGCTGTTCGGCTCCATCGGCATCTTCGCGGCGAGCCGGGCCACCAGCGGAGCCAAGCAGGTGGCGCTCTACCTGCTCGTCGGCGTGGTGCTCTGGCACGTGGTGTACCAGGCGCAGATCGCGCTGGCCACCGGCTTCCTTGAGGAGACCTGGTCGCGCACCGTGCTCAGCCTGATGGTCACCCCGATGCGCGAGTGGGAGTACGTGGCCGGCGTCGCGCTGTTCGGTCTGGTGAAGCTGGTGGCGGGGGTCGGCGCGGTGGCGCTGATCGCGTGGGGCGCGTACGCCTTCAACATCAGCAGCATCGGCTTGGGCCTGATCCCGATCGCCGCCCTGCTGCTGGCGATCGGCTGGGCGATCGCGCTGTTCGTCATCGGCCTCGTGCTGCGCTTCGGCAGCGGCGCGGAGGCGCTCGCGTGGGGCATCCTGTTCGTGGTGATGCCGCTGTCCGGTGTGTTCTACCCGGTGAGCGCCCTGCCGGTGCTGCTGCGCCCGATCGGTGAGGCGCTGCCGACCACACATGCCTTCGCGGCCGGCCGCACGTTCGCGATGGGCGGCGAGGTGCCCTGGCACGAGCTGTGGCTGGCCACCGCCGGTACCGTGGTTCTGCTGCTGCTCAGCCTGGTCTACGTCGGCTGGATGCTGCGCGTCTTCCGGGCCCGGGGGTTCGTCACGCGGTACTCCTGACCGACAGCCGGGACAGTGCCGCCAACCCCGCGCTGGCCAGCGCGAGCACGCTGGCCAGCAACAGCAAGCCCGACAGCGGGGTGCCGGCGATCGCGATCGCGATCGCGGCCAGGCTCACCGTCACCACGATGTCATCCTGGTTGAAGTGCGACGGCACGCCGCGCCAGCGCTGCAGCGGAAGGCTCTTGCCCTACTCCGGCCGCCGTACTCCGGCCCGCCGGCGCTACCTCGCTCGTCGTAGCGCCTTACTCGGTTGCCGTGAAGACCGCCAGGGCGGCCTGCCGGACCTCTGGCGAGGGATGGCGGCGCAGCGCGCGCAGGCGCTCGCGCCATGCTTCGGGCCACCCGGCCCGCTCCCCGGCGACCGCGGTCAGCGACACGGCGAGCAGGCCGCCCGCGGGATCGCCACGGCCGGCGAGCGCGTCGACGCCGGGTGCGACCTCGGCCGGCTCCCACTCCGCCACCGCGCAGTGTCCGTCCACTTCGGACATTGCCCCCGGAAGCGGAGCCAGCAGGTCGGCTAGGGCGGCAAGGTCGGCGACGAAGTCGGGCCCGGGCCACAGCAGCGCCGCGGACAGGCGCGCCGCTTCGACGACGAACGTCGGGTCCACCGCGAGGATCTCGACGATCCGGCGGATCGGCGCCGGATGCCGGCGGGCCGCCTCACGCGCCGGTCCCCAGCCACCAAGGCCGCCCACGAGATAGCCGAGCCGCTGCCGGGCCGGCAGGTCACGCAGCGGCTCGGCGTCGGGATCGGACCGGGTCAGGCGCAGCAACCCGGCGGCGAGCCCGGGCAGCAGGTCGGGCACCGCGTTCCACACCGCCGGAGCCAGCGCGCAGGTCGCCGCGTACCGCCAGGTCGACCCGGGGGCCATGTCGGTGACGCCGGCCGTGATCTCCTCGGCGATGCCGGGCGCCCAAGGCGCCCACGTTGGTAGCGCGGCGTACGCTCGCCGAGCCACCTCCGGCTCCGGATGGCGGGTCAGCCGCCGTACCAGCGCGGCATACCGTTCCCGGTCCCGTTCGGCGAGCCGGTAGGCGACCGCGTCGAGCAGGCTCTCCGCGGCGTGCCGCTCGCCGTCGGCGGCCGCCTCCAGCACGACCCAGCTTCGCGGATCGTCCAGCCACGCCCGTACCGCCGCCGCCACGGCGACCAGCACGTCGCGGTGCTGCCCGTCGCGGTGCCAGGCGGCCACCAGCTCGTCGACCGCGCCCGGCACCCGCATCGTCGACAGCAGCCGCGCGGCTTCCTTGCGTACGGTCACCTTCGGCGCCTCGGCGAGGGCCTCGCGCAGGATCGCGGCCAGCCGGCTGGGCGCCACGTACCGGGCGCACCGCGAGGCCGCGAAGATCGCCACCCGGGCCCGGTCGCCCTGCACGTTGTCCAGCAGGACGGGCAGGGCCAGGTCCGGCCGGTCGCAGTGGGCCAGCCCGGTCAGCGCGGCCTCGGCGATCAGCACGTCCCTTCCCGCGATCAGCTTGGCCACCGTCGGGGGCCCGCTTCCAGGCAACCCCGCGAGAGTACGCACGAGAGCCGCCCGCCGCCATCGATCCAGCCCGCGGTCCTCGATGGCTCGGCGCACCACTGCGGCGTACCGCTCGACCTGCTCCGGGGTCCACAAGGCCAGGGCCGGCGGGTCCACGGCCGGCACCCACACCGCCTTGCGGGTGCCGAACCGACCCCGCAGCGGCCGGCCGCCCAGCACGTACTCGTCGATCAGCCCGGTCCGCTGGCGCACCGCCACCGAAAGGACGGCGCCCAGGGTGAGCAGCGACTCATCCCGGGCGGCCAGGATGTCGACCTTCGCCGCCCGCCCCCGCGGCGGCACCAGCCACAGCGACACCGCGCTGCTCACTGCGCTGTCGCTCTTGAGCCGCGTGGCCTGGCCGATCAGCTCCTGCAGCGCCGGCATGTCCCAGGCGCGCTTGTGCAGCGATTGGGCGAGCGAGAGCACCGGCCACGCATCGTTGCGCCGCAGCGCGTCCGTCAGCCATTGGCGCATGTGGCCGAAGACGGCGTGCTCCTGGCCGCGGCGCAGGGTCCGGCTCAGGTCGGTCATCATGAACGGACGCTGCCAGCCGCGGATCCGCTCGACCGTTTCCAGCGCCCACAGCATGAGCGGCTGCGTGTGGGCGGCGGCCGCCGAGTGCCACAGGACCCGGAACACCAGGCGCATGACCGCGTTGTGGGTCTGCCCGGAGCAGTCCCGCGCGTCGAGCGCGTCCCGGACCAGGCCGTCCAGCGCGCCGATGGTCGCCACGCCGAACAGGTCCGGGCGGACCTCGGCGAGGGCCGACAGCAGCCGGGAACGCACCGGGTCCTGCTCGTTGCGGATCCGCTTCAGCCCGGCGAGCAGCTCGGCCACCGCGGTCGGGTCGCCGGTGCGGGCCGCGCACCGCACGAGCAGCTCATAGGCGTACGCCCGCTCTTCCGCCTCGGCGCTGCGGCTCGCCTTGTCCAGCACGGCGACCGCCTCGGGATAGGGCAGGAACGCGGTGGTACGCAGCCGCGTGGCGGTCTCCGTGGCCACCACCGGGAGGGCGAGCATGCGGCGCGCTTCCGCGTGGCGGCGCTCATGCGGTAGTACCGTCAGGATCTCGTCGGGCAGGGCCTGCGCGGCGAGTTCGCGTCCGGCGTAGGCCGCATCGAAGACCGCCTCGCGACGCGACGGCGGCAACCCGCCGAGGATGCGGGCGACCAGGCCGGGCGCCGGCCCGCTGGCGCGCACCAGCGCGCCGAGGTCCGCATCGGGCAGCGTGGCCAGCCGGTCGCGGACCGACCGGCTCAGCCGCTGCGCCGCGAGCTTGCCCGGCCGCGTCGGCTCGGCCAGCAGCAGCCGGGCCACCCGAGCCGGGTCGACGGCGAGCAGCCGGTGCAGGGACAGCCACACCGTCCACGGCACGGCTCCGATGAGGAACCGCTCGCACAGGTCGAGCAGGGCGGCCGGCTGGTGCAGCGCCAAGGCCCGCTGGATCGGCCCGCTGCGGCCCCACCAGCCCACCCTCGCCTCGGTGTCCAGCGCCGCCACCTCCGTCGTGGCGTAGGCGATCACCGGCTCGGGGTAACGCATGGTCAGCGAGCTCCAGCTCGGGACGGCGTACCCGAGCCCGGGCAGGGCCTCCGCGACGACCGGGCCGGAGCAGGCAGTCAGGAGCCGGGCCGCCTCGGCGTCGCCCCACCGCTGCCGGACCAGCGGCAGCAGGCGATCGGCCAGCGCGGTTCGCCGCTCGCGGCGCAGGCGGGCGTAGATGGCGAGACGGTCGGTCCACGACGCGTCCATGAGGAGGTCGGCCACGGCGTCGTCGGGCAGGCCCGGCGCGCCGAGCGCGTGCCGGCGCACCGCAGGGTACGGGTCGTCGAGCGCCGCGAGCAGGTGACCGGACTCCCCGGTCGCGGCCGCCATCGTGACGGCCAGATGCCGGCAGTACGGCTCGCGGCGACCAAGCTCGGCGAGCAGCGCCCGCCGTTCCTCTCCGGTCGTGGCGCGGGCGACCGCGACCGCCCGGCGCACGCGTTCGTGCGGGTTGCGTGGGGCAAGGTCGGTCAGGAGCGCGTCGGCGAGCTGCACGAGTGGCATTGTGCAGCCTCAAGGCCGGGGGCGTGACCCGTTTTCCGGCCCACTACGCCGGCAGGCCCAGCCGTTCCCGGATCACCTTCTGGACGGTGTCGCGGTCGGGCCGGGCATCGACGGTGAACACGAACTCCTTGCGGCGGAACAGGTCGAGCACCGGGTCGGTCTTGGCGTAGTAGTCGCGCAGCCGCGCGGCCAGCGCGTGCTCGGTGTCGTCCTCCCGGCTGACCAGCTCGCCGCCGCAGACGTCGCAGCGGCTCTCGTCACGCGGGCGGTGGGCGATCAGGTTGTAGTCCAACCCGCAGCCCGAGCAGAGCCGCCGGGCCAGCACGCGCCGGTGGACCTCCTCGTCGGGCAGGTCGAGATGGATCACCCCGTCGATGTCGTAGCTTTCCAGGAAGAACTCGGCCTGGACCCGGTTTCGGGGGAAGCCGTCGATGGCGAACCCGTAGTTCCAGTCGTGCTCGTCGAGCCGGCGCCGGACGACCGACCCGACCAGGTCGTCGTCGACCAGCTCGCCGGCGCGCATGGTACGGCGTACCTGCGCGCCCAGCTTGGTGTGATGCTGTACGTGCCAGCGGAAGATGTCCCCGACGCTGATGTGCACCAGGTCGAAGTCTCGGGCCAGCATCATCGCCTGCGTGCCCTTGCCGCTCCCCTGCACGCCCATGATCACGTATTTGCGCATGCCGCTAGTCTGGCGCCTCCGTCAGCTCGGTCACATCCGGCTGTCATGTCCCGTCAACGGGTATCGAGCGACAAACGGAGGAACCCATGACATCGCCAACCCTGGTCACCGGCGGTACCGGCACCCTCGGCCGCCAGGTCGTACCACGGCTGCGGGCGGCCGGCGCTGAGATACGGGTGCTCAGCCGGCGGGTACGACCGGCCGAGGAGGGCGTCGAGCTCCTGACCGGTGACCTGATGACCGGCGAGGGGATCGAAGCCGCGGTGGACGGGGCCAGGACCATCGTGCACTGCGCCGGCAGCGGCAAGGGCGACGACGAGGCGACGCGCAACCTCGTACGGGCGGTGTCCGCACAGGGCGGCAGACCGCATCTGGTGTACATCTCCGTCGTCGGCGCCGACCGCATCCCGATCGTCGGCGCCGCGGACCGCGCCATGTTCGGCTACTTCGGGTTCAAGCTGGCGGCCGAGCGGGTCGTGGCCGGCTCAGGGCTGCCCTGGACGACGCTGCGTGCCACCCAGTTCCACGACCTGATCCTGATGGTCGCGCGGCAGCTGGCGAAGCTGCCGGTCATGCCGGTACCGGCCGGCTTCCGGTTCCAGCCGGTCGACGCCGACGAGGTCGCGGCCCGGCTCGTCGAGCTCGCCTTCGGCGAACCGGCCGGCCTGGTACCCGATCTGGCCGGCCCCCGGGTGTACCGCACGGCCGAGCTGATCCGCGGATACCTGCGGGCCAGCGGCCGCCGCCGCCGGCCGACCGTTCCGATCTGGCTGCCCGGTAAGGCCGCCCGCGCGGTCCGCGAAGGCGCCAACCTGGCGCCGGACCGCGCCGTGGGCAAACGAACCTGGGAGGAGTTTCTGGCCGACCGGGTGAGCTAGACGATCATCGGGCAAGCACGTTGCGGGCCGGGTCGGGGCGCGGTACCCGATCGAGCTTCGCCGGGTTGACCTGGTTGTAGATCGCAGTGATCCGGCCATCGGCGATCGCGAAGCAGATGACGCCGAGCAGGCTGGTGCCGTCCGGGAACGTCCCCTCGACCAGCAGCCCGAGGTCGTCGTTGACCAGGACCGTCTCGGCGACCACGTCGAGACGCTCCGGCTGGCGGAACAGGCCGAGCAGGAACCGGCCCACCCGCGGCGCACCAGGGATCGGGGTGCGGGCGGTGGGCGCCTCGCCGCCACCGTCGCCGGTCGCCACCACGTCCGGGGCGAGGACCGCGAGCAGCCCGTCGATGTCGCCGTGGCGGGCCGCGGACAGGAACGCGTCCAGCACCCGCCGCTGTTCGGCCCGGTCGGGCCGCTGCCGGACACGCGAGTCGGTGACGGCTTTGCGGGCCCGCGACGCGAGCTGGCGGGCGGCGGTCGACGAGATGCCCAGAACCGAGGCGATCTCGTCGAACGGCATCGCGAACACGTCATGCAGTACGAACGCGACCCGTTGCTCCGGGCTGAGCCGCTCCAGCACCACGAGCAGGGCGAAGCTGACCTCCTCGGTCCGTGTGACCTGGTCGACCGGGTCGGCGTCGGGCGCCGGCAGGCGGGCGACCAGCGGCTCCGGCAGCCATGGACCGACGTACGCCTCCCGGCGCACCCGCGCCGACCGCAGCACGTCCAGGCAGATCCGGGCGGTGACCGTGGTCAGCCATGCGGGCAGGTCGTCGATCGTGTCCGGGTCCACCGGTGCGTAGCGCAGCCAGGCCTCCTGGACCGCGTCCTCGGCCTCCGACCGGCTGCCCAGCATGCGGTATGCCACGGCCATGAGGTGATCGCGGTGCGCGGAGAACGCTCGTGCCTGGTCCAACGCTGCCCCCTCGTTCAGGATGCGTCCAGCTCGGCCACGAGGCGCTTGGGGGCCACCATGCGATATGCGTCGACGACCAGCTCGCCGATCTCGTCCCAGTCGACCGGCACGTCAAGGTACACGCCGAGCCAGCCCCGGTGGCCGACGTAGGGCGGCACGAAGAACCGGTCCGGATCGGACCCGACGAGGGCCTCCTGCGCTCCCGGTGAGGCGGCGCACCAGAACGCCAACCGGTCGTCGTGGTGGTGATCGGCGTACGTGACAAAGGTCTTCTTCTCGCGTACGAACCAGGTCGGCTCGCCGTGGCTGAGCCGTTCCGTGGTCTCCGGCAACGCCAGACACCGGCGCCTGAGCTCCTCCAGCGGGTCCACAGCCATCCCGCGATTGTGCCCGCCGCGTGGCCTCGCGGCGTCAGTGGGCGAAGCGCCCCTCGCGGCGCTACCGTTGTAACACAGCGTGCCGAGATGGGTGACCAGGCTACGGCTGCGTGCCGTCCCGGTAGTATGTGTCACCCGCCGGCCGTCCAGAAGCAGTACAAAACAGGCAAGAAGGCCGCCACCGCCCAGCACAACCGTCACTACCGCTCCCAGCCCGCTACCCTCGGTGCCGCCTCACCGGTGACGTACCCCCACCAGGGAATCGTCAGAGCAACCGGTGTCGTTGCACCTAGGAGTCCGCACCACGACCCGAAGGGGAAGATCGCCCATGGCAGAGCGCATGTTGCGCGGAAGCCGTCTCGGAGCCGTCAGCTACGAGTCCGACCGCAACACCGAGCTGGCTCCGCGACAGACCCGCGAGTACCTGTGCGCCAAGGGCCACCAGTTCGAGGTGCCGTTCGCGGTCGACGCCGAGGTGCCGATGACCTGGGAATGCAAGTTCGACGGCAGCGTGGCGCGGCTGGTCGACGGCAGCGAGCCGGAGCAGAAGAAGGCGAAGGCGCCGCGCACCCACTGGGACATGTTGCTGGAGCGGCGCTCGATCGCCGAGCTGGAGGACATCCTGGCCGAGCGCCTGGAGGAGGTCAGGAACCGCCGCGGCCGCTCCGCCTGACCGGCGCGCGCGAGACACAGACACGGAAGCCGCCCCGCTGGGTTTCGGGGCGGCTTTGTCGCGCTTATCGGAAGCTGTCCGGGCCGGGGCTGTTCGGGCCGGGGCTGTTCGGGCCGGGCTCGATGATCTCCCCCTCGATCGCGGTGGTCGCGCCGTTGGCGGGGCGGGGGGCCGGTGACGGCGTCGCGGCACCCCGGCGGACCCGTACCCGGCGCGGGCCGAAGAAGTCACCGGCCACCGACGCCGGGATCCGCCGCTCGGCTGCGCGCTGCACGCCGGCCCGGGCGTACTGCCGGGTCGGCGGCGCGATCAACAGCAGGCCGATGACGTCGGTGAGGAAGCCGGGCAGCACGAGCAGCAGCGCGCCCACCAAGCCGAGCAAGCCGTCGGTGGCAGCCCTACCGGGTGGGCGTCCCTCGACCAGCGCGGCCCGGAACCGCCGCCAACCCCGGCCGCCCTCGCGGCCCAGCAGCCAGCCGCCCGCCACGCTCGTGACGATCACCAGGAGCAGGGTCCACGCCAGGCCGATCAGCTTGACCATCGCGACGAAGACCGCGATCTCGGCGATCGCCAGCGCCACGAACGCCAACGCCACGATGCCTGCTCGGCGCATCGGCGTCGCCCTCCCGTCGTCAGGTGCGCCGGCCGGTCACGGCTCGACGCAGCGCCGCGAGGCGAGCCCGGGTGCCCCAAACGGTCACCCGCCACAGCGCCTCCCGTACTATGGCAAAACTCATTTTGCTCGCGCCGCGTTCCCGTTCGGCGAAGGTGATCGGCACCTCGACCACGCGAAAGCCCTCGCGGAAGGCACGCCAGGCCAGGTCGACCTGGAAGCAGTACCCCTGTGAGGCGACCGAGCTCGCCTCGATCTTCTCCAGGACCGGCAACCGGTAGACCCGGTAGCCGCCGGTCGCGTCCCGGACCGGCATGCCCAGCGCCAGCCGGGTGTAGAGGTTGGCCCCGCGGGAGAGGATCAACCGGTGCAGCGGCCAGTTGACCACCTCGCCGCCGCGTACCCAGCGCGAGCCGATGACCAGGTCCGCTTCGGCGAGCGCGGCCAGCAACGCGGGCAGCTGCTCGGGTGCGTGGGAGCCGTCGGCGTCCATCTCCACCACGGCGTCGTAGTCGCGCTCGCGCGCCCAGGCGAAGCCGGCCACGTACGCCGCGCCCAGCCCCTGCTTGCCGGGCCGGTGCAGCACCTGGACCTGCGGGTCGGCGGCCGCCAGCCGGTCGGCGATCTCGCCGGTGCCATCTGGGCTGTTGTCGTCGGCGACGAGTATGTCGACCTCGGGCGCAGCCCGGCGTACCCGGTCGACGATGATCTCCAGATTCTCGGCCTCGTTGTAGGTCGGGATGACCACGAGCACCCGGCCAACGCCGTTCACGCCACCGCCTCGCTCACCTTCTGCCGTTCGCCTTCTTCGACACCGGTCGGGGATCTCCGGTTCCTGCCTCGGGCGCGCCGTCGGGGCCGTACCGCTGAGAACATCGCCACCAGGAGCGCGACGACCGCGGCGGACACGATGACGTACTCGGGTCCGGCACCGAGCCTGCTTGCAAGCGTACGGGCTGTCCCCAGCCGTAGCGCGTCGACCTTGACCGCGGGTGCGTTGAACGAGGTCGGCTGGAGCACCCGGCCATCGGTCGTGACGAACGCGGAGACGCCGACCGTCGAGGCCATCAGCGCAGGTCGTCCATGCTCCACCGCCCGCAGCTGGACCATCGCCAGCTGCTGTCGCGCCTCGGCGACGTTGAACGTGGCGTTGTTGGTCTGCACCACGAGCAGCTGCGCTCCCCCGGTGACCGTGTCGCGGACCAGGCTGTCGTAGGCGACCTCGAAGCAGATCACGTCACCGACGGTCGCCGGTCCCACGATCAGTACCCCGGCGCGGTCGCCGGGCACGAAGTCGGAGCTGACCCGGTCGACCTCGCTGCTGACCAGCCGCGCCAGCGACCGGAGCGGTACATACTCCGCAAACGGCACCGGATGCCGCTTGATGTACATCTCGCCCGGTCCGGTACCGGGTTGCCAGACGATGCCGGCGTTGCGGGCCTGATCACCCGGTCCGTCGAGGACGGCACCGACCAGGATGGGGGCGCGGATGGCGGCTGCCGCCTCACTGATCTGCGCACTGGCGTCGGTGTTGCGCAGCGGGTCGATGTCGCTGGCGTTCTCCGGCCAGATCACCAGGTCGGGCTGCCGGGCGCGGCCCGCCGCCACCTGGCGCGCCAGGTCGAGCGTGCCCGCCACGTGGTTGTCCAGCACCGCCCGGCGCTGCTCGTTGAAGTCAAACCCCATCCGGGGCACGTTGCCCTGGATGATCGCCACGGTCACCGCGCGGCCGGCCGGGTGGGCCAGCGGCAGCAGTCCCGGACCGAGCGCGACGCCGGCCGCCGCGAGGACACCGATCACCGCCGGGCGGACCCGCAGCCAGGCGAAGGCGAACACCAGCAGGCCGCCGCAGAGGGCCACCCCGAAGGTGACCAGCGGCGCGCCGCCATAGGCCGCCAGCCGGACCAGCGGGCTGTCGGCCTGGCTGAAGGCCAGGCGCCCCCAGGGAAAGCCGCCGAACGGAGCACGGGAACGCAACGCCTCCTGAGCCGTCCAGAGCGCCGCGACCAGTGGCGGCCAGAGCCAGGGCCACCGCTCGACCAGGGCCGAGGTACCCGCGGCCGCGGCGCCGAGCAGGCCGACGTAGGCCGCCTGCGCGCCGGCCAGCAACAGCCACGGCAGCACACTGAGGTGCAGCCCGGTCCAGGCCAGCAGCGGTACGAAGAACACAACCCCGCACAGCGCACCCAGCGCGAACCCGACCCGGACCCGCCGGCCGTGCATGGCGAGCGCCAGCACACCGACGCCGGGGGGCGCGAGCCACCACAGGCCGTACGGCGGGAACGCCACCAGCAGCGTCCCGCCGGCCGCCGCCGCGCACAGGACCGCCACCCACCACGGAGGTTTGATCGCCACTCGCGCCGCTCCCACGTCGAGGCGCCTTGCCTCGCCTAGGCGATCCATTCTGCCGTGTGACGGAGATGGAATCGGGGCGCGGCTTCCGCCGCGCCCCGTGCTCCCAGGCCCTTCCCGGCTCCGGTGCGGCAGCGGCGTCTGGAGCGACCTTCGTTCCGACCGGGGGCGGACTGGCTGCCCGCATCGGGTCGTTGTCTACTGGCCGCGCGTACCCCCCTGCCCCAAGCACCGGTCAGCGACCGGTTCGCGCCGCCCCGCCGACCCCCGCCCACTGGACCTGGCCCCGCGCGAGCCGGTTGGCCCGGCACTCGGCCAGTAGACGAAGAGACGGAGCGAACAGCAGCCGCCGCCCGAAGTAGGACTCAAAGACGGTACGCAATGAACCCCCGCTGTTGTCAACCGGTCGAGCGCAGTTCGGCAGGTGTTCACGGCGTGTCGCACGTGAACCTGCACGTGTCGTTACAGGTCGTAGGTCCGCGGTCGCAAGAGAGCGATGGCCGCGGATGGATGATCCACTGTGAGCAGGGCGGCCGCCCGATCATGCCGGCTTCGGGACGACCACGGTACCGGTGGCGGTGACCGCCACGATCGGGGGGTCGAGGACCTCGGCGGCTGACTCGCCAGGGTCGGGCCGGCCCCGGCAGGCCACCCGGCACTCGAAGTCCAGGGTGCGGCTGCGGTTGCCGACCCGGGTGACGGTCGCGCTGACCTCCAGCACGTCGCCGGCCCGCAGCGGCGCCTTGAACTGCACGTCGGCATAGGAGGCGAACAGCCCTTCGTCGCCGTCGGTACGGATGCACACCTCGGTCGCCACGTCGCCGAACAAGGCGAGCGCATAGGCGCCGTCGACCAGGTTGCCCGCGTAGTGGGCGTGACCGTAGGGCACGTACCGCCGGTGGGTGACCGTGAGCCCGAGCCGGGGGTCGGTCATGCCGCGCGCCTTCCGGCGCCCGGTGTCACGAGCGCGTGCACCAGGTAGCTGGCAACCTCACGAGGGGTGGTACCGCGTCCGAAGATCCGGTCCACGCCCAGGTCGGCGGCGGCGGTCTCGTCGAAGCGCGGCCCGCCGACGACGAGCAGCGGACGGCGGTCGGCCGCCATCGCCTCGCGGAACGCCGCCGCCATCTCGCGGGTATTGTGCAGATGCGCATCACGCTGCGTCACCACCTGGCTGACCAGCACCGCGTCAGCCTTCTCCGCACTGGCCCGCGCCACCAGCTCGGGTACGGGCACCTGCGCGCCGAGGTTCACCACACGCAGCTCCCGGTAGTACTCCAGACCCTTCTCCCCCGCGATGCCCTTGACGTTGAGGATCGCGTCAATGCCGACCGTGTGCGCGTCGGTACCGATGCAGCCGCCGACCACCACGAGCTTGCGACCGAGCCGCTGCCGGATCGCCGCGTTGATCTCCTTCGCCGTCAGCAGCGGGAAGTCGCGCTCGACCACCTGCACCGCCGACAGGTCGACCAGGTGGTTGACCCGGCCGTACACCACGAAGAACGTGAAGTCGCTGCCCATCTGCCTGGCGTGCACCACCATCGCCGGGTCCAGGCCCATCTTGGCGGCCAGCTGGAGCGCCGCACCCTCCGCGCGCTTGTCCAGCGGGATCGGCAGGGTGAAGCTAACCTGCACCATCCCGTCACCGGTGGTGTCCCCGTACGGCCGGATGATCGTCTTGCCGCTCACCGTTGCTCCGTTGTTCGTCATTCGATCCTCTTCTGGCCGAAGACCCGGGTCGCCAGGCGCCACATGCCGCTCGACGGGTTGGTCATCTCGCCGGTCTCCAGGCTGCGCGCCAAGTCGACCGCCATCCCCAGACCCTTCTGGAAGTCGGCGAAGTCAAGGCGCATCCGGTCGTAGTCGGGCAGGTGCTGGCGCAGGATGCGGACCGCACCGTCGCGGCTCATCAGACCCGGCGCGCGCTCCACGTGGTGCAGCAACAGCCACAGCTCGAAACAGGGGTTGGACACGCCCAGCTCGACGTCTGCCTCGACGGCCCGCATCCGCAGCGTCGGCAGGTCCGCCTCCTCGGCGTCGAGCACACACCAGACCTGGTCCACCTCGTCGGGGTGGCGCCGCCGGTACTCCTCGGCCAGCGCGATCACCTCGTCGGCGGTCACCGGCTCCGGCGCCGGCCGGACGACCACCGCCGGGTTGGCCGCCAACGTGTACAGCCCGGCCAGGTACGCCGACTCGGCCTGCCCGCCGTAGACCAGGATCCGCTGGCGGGCCTCGCGAAACGGTACCCGGCGGGCCAGCGCGTTCTCCCGAGTCGGGCTCATGCCGGCACCTCGCTTCGCTCGCTCATGAGGAAAGCTCCTCCTTCTCCCGCAGCGCCCGCCGGAACGAGACCTCCGACACCACCGGTACGCCGCCGAAGCCCCCGCCCAGGTATCGGCGCTGGATGTCCTCGTCGGGTTCGGTAGTGAAGTCGGTCAGCGGGAACAGCGCTGTCGCGCCATCGGCTGCCTTCTCCACGAACCAGATCTGGTCGCGCTCCAGCACCCGTTCGCCGACCACGGCGCCCAGCAGTGACGCGTCGTGCGTGGTGAAGACCAGCTGGGCGCCCCGCGGGTTGGTACGCCGGCTCTGGAATAGCCGGATCAGCCGGCTAGTCAGCCGCGGGTGGAGGCTGGCGTCGAGCTCGTCGACGACCAGCACCGTCCCGGTGTCCAGGGCGGCCCTGGCATGCAGGACGAGGGCGAGCCAGGCCCGGGTGCCCTCGGACTGGTGCTCGAAGGACAGCGGCGCGTGCGTCGTACCGTGGTAGAACTCCAGGTGCAGGCTGCGCGCCTCACGCAGGGCCACCAGCCAGTCGTAGTACGCGATCTGCTCGGCCAGCTCAACGCGCCGCCGCCCGGAGGCGGCGACCAGCTCGGCTCGCAGGGCCGACGCCCGCTCCTCGGCCTCCAGGGCGCGGTCGCGCCAGCCCGCGTCCACCACCCGGATGTCGGAGATCCCGACGTCGGCGGCCCGGACCAGGTCGACAATGGTGTCCCGGTCCGGTGAGCCGGGCATCAGGCGCTTCAACAGGGTGGCGTTCAGCGTCGGCGTGGCGGTCGGCAGGAAGGCCAGCCCGCGCGCGAACCATTCGTACACCGGCATCACATCGGGGAGCCCGCTGGCCGCCGCGGTGGACAGGAACAGGGCGTTTGGCCGGGTCATGGCGACGATCAGCTTGCCCTTCGCCCGGTCCTCCGCCGGGGCGGCGCCCAGGTCGACATGGTCCTGCGAGCGCTCGAACACCACCCGCCGGCGCCGCTTGGTGTACGTGTACAGCCACTCGTCGACCACCTTCTCGTCGTCGACGGTGAACCCGTAGACGTACTGCACCCAGTCGCGCAGCACGTCGACCACGAACAGCGACGGCTCGACCATGCTCCGGGCGGCCAGCCGGAACGGGGTACGTCTCACCCCGTCGCCCGGCTGCCACGTGGCGAACGACAGCTTCACCGCGCTGTGCATGAACCGCAGCGCGTTGACCAGGCTGGACTTGCCGGCGGCGTTGGCGCCGAAGACGGCGGCCACCGGGACGACCGCGCGGTCGCGGTCGTTCGCCGGCAGCAGCGACAGCTCCTGCTCGTCGCGGATTGATTGGTGGTTGGCCACCCGAAAGCTGCGTAACATGCCCCTGCTCCTTGCCGAAACCCCGCAGACATCCAACCGCGTCGGGGACTATTCGGCCAGCGCCGAGACCGGCGCCGGGGCCAGCGTCGGGGGCTGTTCGGCCAGCTCAAGGAGCTCGGTAGCGGGGTTGTAGTAGTCCGGCTCGTGCCGGGCGACGCCGGCGAGCCCTCGGCCCCGGTCGGCGGGCCGCTTCATGATCCCGAAGGTCCCGTCGGCGATCGCGTTCAGCAGGCCGTCGTCGACGATGCGCTCGAGCAGCTCGACCGACTCGGCGAGCACCTGAGCGGCCCGGCGCTGGATGAACCCGCCGGGCGCCGGTACGAAGTCCTCGTGCAGCCCGCCGCAGGCGTCCAGCACGTACCGGACGTTCTGCAGCGCGATGTCGCGGTCGGACAGCCACGGGGTGACCACCGCCTCGGTCATCATGCCGACCAGCAGGATACCCTGGCCGGTGAGCGTGCCGACCAGGTTGAAGAACCCGTCGAGCAGGTTGCCGCGGAACACGTCGCCGGTCATGTGCTTGGTCGGCGGCATCCATTTCAGGGGCGCGTCCGGGAACAGCTCCCGGGCCAGCAGCGCGTGGGCCAGCTCCAGCCGGAACGACTCGGGCAGGTCCGGGTTGATCTCGAACGCGTGGCCCAGCCCCAGCTGCCAGTCGGCGAGGCCCGCTTCGTGCGCGAAGTACTCGTTCAGCAGCTGCGAGACGGTCACGGTGTGCGCCGCCTCAACGGCGTCGGCCGTAGTGAGGTAGTTGTCCTCGCCAGTGTTGATGATGATGCCCGCGCGCGCGTGGACCTGGCGGGCGAAGCGCTGGTCCACGAAGGTACGGATGGGGTTGATGTCCCGGAACAGGATGCCGTACATGGAGTCGTTGAGCATCATGTCCAGCCGCTCCAGGCCGGCCAGCGCCGCGATCTCCGGCATGCACAGCCCGCTCGCGTAGTTGGTCAGCCGTACGTACCGGCCCAGCTCCTTCGAGGACTCGTCCAGCGCGGCCCGCATCAGGCGGAAGTTCTCCTGCGTGGCGTACGTGCCGGCGAACCCCTCCCGGGTGGCGCCCTCGGGCACGTAGTCCAGCAGGGACTGGCCGGTCGAGCGGATGACGGCGATGACGTCGGCGCCGGCTCGGGCGGCGGCCTGCGCTTGCGGGATGTCCTCGTAAATGTCGCCGGTGGCGACGATCAGGTAGATCCACGGCCGCTGCTTCGGGTCGCCGTGCCGGCGGACCATCCGGTCCCGCTCGCGCCGGCGCTGGTCGATCCGGCGGATCCCGGCGCCCACGGCCCGCCGGGATGCCCGCCGCGCCGCGATCGCCGCACGCCCGGTGGGCGTGGCGAACCGTACCGACCCGGCGGCCGCCTTCTGCGCCAGCAGCGTGAGGTCGGTACCGAGCCCCTCGGTGGCCAGGGCGTGGAATGCCGGCAGGGCCACCCCATGCCCCAGCCCGACGTCAGCGGTCACCGCGTCCACGAGCCGGTTCACCCAGGGGATGCCGTCCGGATCGACACCGGTGACACCGGCCAGCCGCAGCGCGGCGCGCTCCACCGAGACCGTCGTGTGCGTGCGGGCCAGCTGGACCACCGGCGCTCCCGCGCGCGCAGCGAGGCGCCGGGCCCGCCGGACCATCGCCGGGTTCAGATCGAGCTTGCCGGTCACGCTGACTCCTCCACGTCGTAGATCACGCGGCCGTCGAGCACGGTCCGCCGGCAGGCCGGCAGCGGCGCGTCGGCCCCGAGCGCGGTCCCAGGCCCGGCCCCGAGCGAGGCTCCGACCGAGGCCAGGTCGGTGAGGCCGTCCCAGACCGCGAAGGTCGCCGCCGCGCCCGGCGCCAGCACCCCGTCGTCATCCCGGTGTACGGCCCGCCAGCCGCCCCGGGTGTGCGCGGCGAACGCCTTGCGGACACTGATGCGCTGGGCCGGGTTGTGGTGGCGGGTCGCGGCGAGCACTGTCCCCCACGGGTCCAGCGGCGTGACCGGGGAGTCCGACCCGAAAGCCAGCGCCACCCCGACGCCGGCCATCGCGCCGATCGGGTTGGACGCCATGGACCGGGCCACCCCGAGGCGCTGCGCGTACATGCCGTCCTCGCCGCCCCAGAGCCGGTCGAACGCCGGTTGCATGCTGGCCACCACCCCGAGCTCCACGAGCTGTCGGATCAGCCCCCGGTCGACGATCTCGACGTGCTCGACGCGGTGCCGCCCCGCCCGCAGCCGGTCCAGGCCTACGGTCGCGGCCGCCGCCGCATATCCGGCCAGCACGGTACGGATAGCGGCGTCGCCGATGGCGTGGAAGCCGGCCTGCACGCCGTGCCGGACGCAGTCGACCACGTGCTCGGTCACCTGTTCCGTCGTCAGGTAGCCGTAGCCGCAGCCTCCGCCGGCGTCCAGGTAGGGCGAGCTGAGGTGGGCCGTCTGGGAGCCCAGGGCGCCGTCGGCGTACAGGTCGCCGGCCGCCCCGACCGCGCCGAGCTCCCTGGCCTTCGTGGCGGCGCCGAGCTCGCCCCAGTAGCCGAACACCCGAGGCACGCCGCCGTCCGCCGCCAGCGCCAGCAACGAGGTCAGGTCGTCCTCGCCGGAGGTACCCGGTCCCGCGCACTCGTGGATCGCCGCGATGCCCAGCGACGCCGCGTGGCGCAGCGCCGTCAGCTGCGCGCCCCTTCGCTGCGCGGCAGAGATCGCGCGTCCCGCGATGTCGCGTACGACGTGGTGGGCGTCGCGGCGCAGCCAGCCGCTGGCGTCGAAGCCCGGTGCCGCGGACGCCTCCGGCGCGGCGGCGAGCAGCGCCGTGGAGACCACCGCCGAGTGCATGCACGCTTGCGACAGGTACACCCGGCGCCCGCCACCCGCGCGGTCGAGCTCCTCGGCGGTCGGCGGGCGGCCATCGGCGAACCCCGACTCGTCCCAGCCGTGCCCGAGCACCACCGCGTCGGCGGGCTGCCCGGTCGCGAACGCCGCCACCGCGTCGAGCACCTCCGCCGACGACCGGGTCCCGGTCAGGTCCAGGCCGTCTATGGTCAGCCCGGTGTCGGTGATGTGCACGTGGGCGTCAACGAAGGCCGGCGTCACCAGCGCGCCGCCGAGCTCGACCGTCTCGTCGGCGGCCGGCGCGTCGGCGTCCTCGCCCAGCCAGGCGATGCGTCCGTCGTCGACGAGCAGGGCGGTCGCGCGGGGGTCGGCCGGGCTGTAGATCCGGCCACCGCGGTACAACGAACGAGCGGTCATGCGGTTCAGTGTGCCGTTTCCGTGACGAGCCGGGCCTCGAACAACGCGCGGATCCCCGGCTCGCTGCGCAGCAGGTCGAGGGCGAGCTCGGCATGCCGGGGCAGGTACCCGTTGCCGATCAGCATTGTCACGTCGGCCGCGAGCCCCTCCGCGCCCAGCGCCGCCGCGGTGAACGAGGTCGCCATCGAGAAGAAGATCACGGTGCCGCGCTCGGCGGTGGACAGGATCGCGCCGTGCTCGCAGCCGGGCACGTCGACGCAGACCACGGTGACGTCGGCCGGCGCGCCCACGGCCGCGGCGAGCGCCACCGGGTCACGGGCGTCAACGACCACGACCTCGTCGGCCAGCCCGGCGTCGCGCAACAGCTGCGCTTCGCGGTCGTTCGGGACCACCCCGACAGTACGCACAGAGCCGGCGCGCCGGGCGACCACGAGCGAGAGCGACCCGCTCTTGCCAGCCGCCCCGAGCACGGCGACCCGCGGCCGGTGGTAGCCCCGGACGACCCGCTCGGTCAGCGCCGGCGCGCCGCACACGTCGAGCACCGCCAGAGCCAGCTCCGGAGGCAGGTCCTCGGGCAGGACCGCGGCGATCGACCGGCCGAAGAGGATGGCGTGCCCGTCACACGGGACCTGTTCGGAGCGGCCGTCCCAGCGGGCCAGCCCATCGGTCACGACGAGCGGGGTGAGCGTCAGGGAGACCAGGGTCGCCACCCGGTCGCCGGGCTTGACCGGCAACGGCGAGTCCGGGCCGACCGCGTCCACCACGCCGATCAACATGCCACCCGACCCCGTGACCGGGTTGTGCATCTTGCCGCGCGTTGAGATGATCTCCAGCACCTCGGCGCGCACCGCACCGCCGTCGCCGCCGTGCTTGGTGGCCAGCTGCCGGAAGCTCGCCGCGTCGAGGTTGAGCCGCTCGACGGCTATGCGTACCTCGTCGGGGCGGATCGACGGGCTCGGATCGAGCCGCCACGCCGCCTGGGGCAGCACGCCGGCCGGCTCCAGCACCCGGTGTAGTCCGACCGGCGACATAAGCTTCTCCTGTTCGAGTCGCATCTGACGCAAAGGCGTCCTGGATCAAGATGCGTTGACCGTAGATTTTCCACTAAGGTCATTGGGATGCAGGCTACCAGGGAGGGCACAGTGACGGACGGCGCCGCCGCCGGACAGCCGTACGTCTACCGGCGCCGTGAGCTCGTCGAACCGGACTGGACCCGGCTGCCCGGATGGCGTGGCGTGACCCGCGAACAGTGGGAGTCCGCCCAGTGGCAACGCGCCCACTGCGTCAAGAACGTCCGGCAGCTGCGCGCGGTGCTCGGCGACCTGGTCGCCGACCGGTTCTACGCCGACCTGGAAGCCGACCAGCGGGGGCTGGCCACCATGTCGATGCTGGTGACCCCGCAAATGCTCAACACCATGGTGCCGCTGGCCGTGCCGGACACCGACGCGTTCTACGCCGACCCGGTGCGCCGCTACATGATCCCGGTCGCCTCGGACCGGCGTACCGACTGGCCGTCGCACCCCTATGCCAGCCGGGACTCGTTGCACGAGCACGACATGTGGGTCGCCGAAGGGCTGACCCACCGCTATCCCACCAAGGTCCTGGCCGAGCTGCTGTCGACCTGCCCGCAGTACTGCGGGCACTGCACGCGCATGGACCTGGTCGGCAACTCCACACCCGCGGTGGCCAAGCTGAAGCTGGCCGGAAAGCCGGTCGACCGGTACGAGGCGATGATCGCCTACCTGCGCGAGCATCCGGGCGTACGCGATGTCGTGGTCTCCGGCGGTGACGTGGCCAACGTCCCGTGGCGCAGCCTGGAGTCGTTCCTGATGCGGCTGCTGGAGATCGTTACGATCCGCGACATCCGCCTGGCGACCAAGGCGCTCATGGGTCTTCCGCAGCACTGGCTCCAGCCGGATGTCGTCGAGGGCATGGAACGGGTGGGCCGCACCGCGGCCCGGCGTGGAGTCAACCTGGCCATCCACACCCACGTCAACCACGCCAGCTCGCTCACGCCGCTCGTCGCCCGGGCGGTGCATACGGCGCTGGAGGTCGGCGTACGCGACGTGCGCAACCAGGGCGTCCTCCTGCGTGGCGTCAACGCCTGCGCGACCGACCTGCTGGACCTGTGCTTCGCGCTGCAGGGCGAAGCCGGCATCCTGCCGTACTACTTCTACATGTGCGACATGATCCCGGGCGCCGAGCACTGGCGGGTCGCGGTCTGGCAGGCGCAGCAGCTCCAGCACGAGATCATGGGGTACCTGCCGGGGTACGCCACCCCACGGATCGTCTGCGACGTGCCGTACGTGGGCAAGCGGTGGGTGCACATGGTGACCGAGTACGACCGGGAGCGGGGGATCACGTACTGGACCAAGAACTACCGCACCTCGATCGAGGCGGCCGACAGCGAGGCACTGTCCCGCACGTACCCGTACTACGACCCGATCGACACGCTGCCGGAGTCTGGACAGCAGTGGTGGCGTGAGCAGCAGGCCGCCGCATGGGCGCGGGTTTGGCCGGTCGGTAGCCGGGCAGCGAGGGGGTAACGGACCCGCGGCCGAGCTGGGGCCGATGGGGTTGTGCGCCTGGTGCTCGGCTACCTCGACGGGCTGCTGAGCCACCAGCTGATCGCCGCCGACCCGGCTTTCGATCCCGTTCCCGCGATCGCGACGCTCCTGCGTGGCATCCTCGGCTGATGGGCGAGCTGGTCCTGGTACGCCACGGCGAGACCGAATGGAGCGCGGCGGGGCGCCACACCTCGTACACCGACGTGCAGCTGACCGCGGAGGGCGAGCGGCAGGCTCGGGCCCTGGCCACCGCGCTCGCCGGCCAGGGTTTCGTGGCGGTGCTGTCCAGCCCGCGCCAGCGGGCCTGGCGCACCGCGGAGCTGGCCGGCCTGCCGGTCACGGCGATCGTGGACGACATGATCGAGTGGGACTACGGCCGCTATGAGGGCGTGACCACCGCGGAGATCCGCCAGCAGCGGCCCGGCTGGGACCTGTGGATCGACGGCTGCCCGGACGGCGAGTCCCCGGCTCAGGTCGGGGTACGCATCGACCGGGTCCTCGCCCGGGTCCGGCCGCTGCTCGCCGAGGGCGACGTCGCGCTGTTCGGCCACGGCCACTCGTTGCGGGTTGTCGGCGCCCGCTGGATCGGGCTGCCAGCCTCGGCCGGCGGCCTGCTCCGCCTCGACACCGCGACGCTGTCCACCTTGGGGCACGAGCACGACCGTTCGGTGGTCCTGCGCTGGAACCTGCCGGCCGCGTGAGGTCGGCGGCCGGGACCGGCGAGTTGATCGTGAACCCCCGCTACGGCTCGATGCGCGGCACCCGCTGCTCGTACGGCGTGGACAGCACCACGGTGGTGCGGGTCGTCACGTTCGCGACCTGGCGGATCTCCTGCAGCAGCCGCTCCAGCTCCCCCGGGTTGGGCACCCGGACCTTCAGCAGGTAGAAGTCCTCGCCCGCCACCGAGTAGCACGACTCGATCTGCGGCAGGCTCGCCAGCCGGTCCGGTGCGTCGTCGGGCTGCGACGGGTCGATCGGCCGGATCGCCACGAACGCCGTCAGCGACAGGCCGAGCGCCTCATAGTCCAGCCGGGCCGTGTACCCGCGGATGATGCCCCGCTGCTCCAGCCGGCGCACCCGCTGGTGCACCGCCGAGACCGACAGGCCGACCTTCTCGGCCAGGTCCGTATAGGACAGCCGGCCGTCGGCCGCCAGCGCCGCCACGATCGCCCGATCGGTCTCCTCCACGCCGCAAGACGCTACAGGTCCCGGGCCCAGACCTCCGCTACCAGGTCGTGGCCGAAGCTGCGGTGCGGGTCGCGCCGCACGAGCCTGAACCCGGCCCGTTCGTACAGCCGGCGGGCCTGGACGAGCACGTCGTTGGTCCACAGGGTGATCCGGCGGTAGCCGGCGGACCGGGCGAACGCCAGGCACTCCTCGACCAGCCGGGTACCCAGGCCCATCCCCCGGGCGCTCGGATCGACCAGGAGCAGCCGCAGCTTCGCCGTCTGCTCGTCGGCCCGTACGCAGAAGACGCAGCCGACCGGCGCCCCGTCGACCTCGACGATCCACCCGCGCTCCCGGGCCGGGTCGCGATGGTCGACGAAGTCGGCGACGATCCGGGCCACCAGCGCCTCGAAGGTGGCGTCCCAGCCGTACTCGGTCGCGTAGAGCTCGCCGTGGCGCTGGACCACCCAGCCGAGGTCTCCCGAACCCGGTTCCCGCAGCACCGGCCCGCGCGCTTCCCCCGGCCCGCGCGCTTCCCCCGGCTCGCGCGCTTCCCCCGGGGTGGCCAGGAGGCGGCGGACCGTACCCATCGCCGCGAGCAGGCGCCGCTTGTCCGGCTCGTCCAGGCGCGCCAGCAGCGCCGCGATATCGCGGGACGACCGCGAGTCGAGCGTGGCGAACACCTTCCGGCCAGCGGCGGTAAGGCGGGCCACCTGCCGACGCGCGTCCACAGTGGACTGCTGCCGGACCACTAGGCCGTCGGCCTCGACCTTGGCTAGGATCCGGCTCAGGTAGCCGGCGTCCAGGCCCAGCTCCCGGCGCAGCGTCGCCACCTCGGTCTCCTCGCGCTGCGCCAGCTCGAAGATCACCCGAGCCTCGGTCAACGAGTACGGCGTGTGCAGCAGCCCTTCGGCCAGCACCCCGATGACGCCGGTGTAGAAACGGTTGAACGCGCGAACTTCCGCGACCGGGTCGGCCCGCATGCTGTGCTCCGATCGTTGACTCAGTCAACGATAATCATTGCGAGCACGAGGGTCCAGAAAAATCTTGGCCGGGGTGTCGAATCCGCATCAGCCCCGACCGTCAACACGATGAGCGGTCGAGACGCTCAGACAGGGAGTTTGACCATGAGGTACGCCATGTTGATCTGCGGTGCCGAGGGCGAACCGGACGCCGCCAACCCCGAGGCGGCCGAGGAGGCCATGAAGGAGATCTACGCCTGGTTCGAGAAGTGGGGCCAGACAGGCAAGATCGCCAACGCCGGCGCCGAGCTCGACTCGGTCCGAACCGCCAAGACGATCCGCCCGGGTGCCGACGGTGCACCGGTGATCACCGACGGCCCCTACGTGGAGCTGAAGGAGGTCGTCGGCGGCGTCGTGTTCCTCGAGGCCGACAGCATCGACGAGGCGGTCGCGATCGCGTCCGGATGGCCGCTTCACGGGTCGAGCTCAATTGAAGTCCGTCCGGTTATCGAACACTAAGGAGTACGCCATGCCCAACCCCGTCGTCCACTTCGAAATCGCCGGCCCAGACGGCAAGGCCCTGCAGCGCTTCTACGCCGACGTGTTCGACTGGAAGATCAACGCCGACAACCCGATGGAGTACGGGATGGTCGACACCGGCACCGGCGAGCAGGGCATCGGCGGCGGCATCAGCGCCTCGCAGACCGGGGCACAGGCCACCTTCTACATTCAGGTCGACGACCCGCAGGCGTACCTGGACAAGGTGGTGGCCGCCGGCGGCAAGGTGGCGCACCCGGTCGAGGAGATCCCGAACATGGTCACCTTCGCCCAGTTCGCCGACCCACAGGGCAACGTGATCGGCCTGGTCAAGGGCTGACCTGATAGGTCGTGAGGCGGCGGGCGAGCAGCTCGCGCTCGGCCGGGTTGGTGGCCAGCGCGTGCGCCCGCCTCGCCGCCTCGCGCGCGTCGTCGCGGCGGCCCAGCTCGTGCAGGAGCTCCGCCCGGGTGGCGTGCAGCAGCCGGTACCCCTGGAGCTGGTCGGCGAGCGCCTCGACCTCGTCCAGGGCCTGCTGCGGGCCGGCGGTGTAGCGGGTGGCCACCGCCCGGTTCAGCAGCACGATCGGCGAGGGCTGCAGCTCGTACAGCATGTCGTACAGGCTGCGGATGGCCGCCCAGTCGGTGGCGGCATAGGACCGGGCGAGCGCGTGCTGGGCCGCGATGCCGGCCTGGACCTGGTACGGCCCCGGCCGCCCGGCCCGCACCGCCCGGGTCAACCGGCGTACCGCCTGCCCGATCAACGCCCGGTCCCATCGACCGCGGTCCTGGTCTTCGAGCAGCACCAGGCGGCCCCACGAGTCGAACCGGGTGGCCGCCCGCGCCTCGTGCAGCTCCAGCAACGCGGCCAGCCCAGCGACCTCGGGCTCGCCGGGCATCAGCTTGGTCAGCTGCCGGGCCAGCTCAAGCGCCTCGCGGGCGAGCTCGCGCCGCTGCGGGGTGGCCCGGCCACTGGCCAGGTACCCCTCGTTGAACACCAGGTACACCACGGCCAGCACGGCCGGCAGGCGTGCGGCGTACTCCTCCGGGGACGGCAGCTCGAACCGTACGCCCCGGTCGCGGAGCTGGCGCTTGGCCCGGACCAGCCGCTGCGCCATCGTGGGTACCGGCACCAGGAACGCCGCGGCAACCTCCTCTGTGGACAGTTGGCTGACGGCGTGCAGGGTCAAGGCGATCTGGGACTGGACGGGCAGTGCCGGGTGGCAGCAGCCGAAGATGAGGGCGAGCCGGTCGTCGGCGGCGGTCTTCGGCGGCTGATCGGTGGCCAGCAGGGCCAGCTTCTCCTGGCCCGCCGCGTCGCGGCGCAGCCGGTCCAGCGCCTTGTGCCAGCCGGTCGTGACCAGCCAGCCGGGCGGGTTGTCCGGTACCCCGTCGGTGTCCCAGCGCCGCAACGCCTCGGCCAGCGCCTCCTGTAACGCTTCCTCGGCGCGGTCGAGGTCACCGAGCCGCCGGCTGAGCGTGCCCAGCATCGTGGCCGCGCTGGCACGCCACACCTCGTCCAGGACCGCCGGTACGTCAGCCACCCCACAGAGTCTGCCTGAGGCTAGCCTCGGGCGAGAGACCGGGCGATAACCAGGCGCTGGATCTGGTTCGTCCCTTCAACGATCTGCAGCACCTTGGCCTCGCGCATGTACCGCTCGACGGGGTGGTCGCTGACGTAGCCGTACCCCCCGAGCACCTGGACCGCGTCGGTGGTCACGCGCATCGCGGCGTCGGTGGCGAACAGCTTGGCCTTGGCCGCCTCCACGCTGTACAGACGGCCGGCGTCGCGCAGCCGCGCGGCGGCCAGGGTCAGCGCGCGCGCCGCGGCGACCTGGGTCGCCATGTCGGCCAGCAGGAACCCCACGCCCTGGAAGTCGATGATCGGTGAGCCGAACTGTTGCCGCTCGCGGGCGTATGCCGTGGCGTAGTCCAGCGCCGCCTGGGCCAGGCCCACCGCGCACGCGGCGATGCCCAGGCGCCCGCCATCCAGCGCGGTCATCGCGATGCGGAAGCCCTTGTTCTCCTCGCCGAGCAACCGGTCAGCCGGGACCTGGGCGCCGTCGAAGGCGATCTGCGCGATCGGCGAGGACCGCAGCCCCATGGTCCGTTCCGGGCGTAGCGGGTTGATGCCGGGAGTGGCCGCGTCGGCCAGCAGGCAGGAGATGCCGTCGGCGCCCGGGCCACCCGTACGGCAGAAGACGTTGTAGAAATCCGCGTGTCCCGCGTGGGTGATCCACGCCTTGGTACCGGTCACGACGTACTCGTCGCCCTCGCGCACCGCCCTGGTGGCCAGCGCCGCGGCGTCAGAACCGCCGGACGGCTCGGACAGGCAGTACGCGCCGAGCAGCTCGCCGCCGAGCATGTCGGGCAGGAACCGCTTGCGCTGCGCGTCGCTGCCGTAGGCGTAGACCGGGTGGCAGGCGAGGGTGTGCACCGAGACGGCTTCGGCCACGGCGAGCCACCGGCCGGCCAGCTCCTCGACGACCTGCACGTACACCTCGTAGGGCTGCCCGCCACCGCCGTACTCCTCCGGGTAGGGCAGACAGAGCAGGCCGGCGCGGCCGAGCGTACGGATGACCTCGCGCGGAAACTCGCCGCGCTCCTCGAAGCCGGCGACCCGAGGCGCCAGCTCGGCGTCGGCAAGCTCGCGGGTCAGCTCGAGAAGGTCTCTCGCCTCCTCGGTGGGCAGGATCCGGTCGACCGTCACAGGATCACCAGATCCGTCGAGATGGTGTTCAGGCGCCGCACCCCATCGGCCGTACAGGCGACGATGTCCTCGATGCGCGCGCCATGGCGACCGGCGATGTAGAAGCCGGGCTCGACGGAGAAGGTCATGCCGGGCTCCAGCGGCAGCCCGTTGCCGGTGACGAGGTAGGGCGGCTCGTGGCCGTCGAGGCCGATGCCGTGGCCGGTGCGGTGCAGGAAGTACTCCCCGTACCCGGCATCGGTCAGCAGCCCGCGCGCGACCGCGTCCACGGCCTCGGCGGTGACTCCGGGGCGCACCGCGGCCACGGCGGCCTCCTGTGCGGCCTGCAGCACCTCGTACGCGCCGAGGAGCTCCTTGTCCGGATCGCCGACGACGTAGGTCCGGGTGGAGTCCGAGCAGTACCCGTCGGGCATAGTGCCGCCGATGTCCACGACGACCGGGTCGCCGGGCTGGATCACCCGGTCGGAGACGTCATGGTGCGGGCTGGCTCCGTTCGGACCCGCGGCGACGATGGTGAAGTCGGCGCTGGCGTGGCCGGCCGCCCGGATCGCCTGGGCGAGGTCCGCACCGACCTCGGCCTCGGTTCGGCCGGGCCGCAGCCAGTCACCCATCCGCTGGTGGACCGCGTCGATGGCCGCGCCGGCGCAGGCGAGCGCTTCGACCTCGGCCGGCGACTTGCGCATGCGCAGCCCTGCGGTCACCTCCCCGGCCAGGCGCTGGGTCACGCCGGGCAGCGTGTCGCGCAGCGCCAGCACCTGCTCGGCCCACATGCGGTTGGCGAGCCCGACGCTGCGAACGCTGCCGGCGCCGCCGAGGGCCTTCGCCACGAGGGGGTACGGGTCGGAGCCGTCGGGGTGGTCGACGATGCGCAGGGTCTTGGTGACCGCCGCCTCGGCGGCCGGCCGCTCCAGGGTCGGCACGATGAGGGTCGGTTCGCCGTCGACCGGAAGAACCAGGCAGGTGAGGCGCTCGGTGACCCGGGCCGGGTACCCGGTCAGGTACCGAAGATCGGCGCTTGGCGTGATGAGCAGCGCATCGAGCCCGGCGGCGGCCGTGGCGCGCTGGGCGACGGTGAGCCGCTGCGGCGGGTAGAGGTCCTCGTTGACCACGGGTCGAGCTTAACGCTCGTTTGGGCGGTTCGGTGTCCCTGTTAGGCGTCCTCAGCGGAAATGGTGATCAGCTTGATGTCCGCCATCATCTTTGGCAGCAGGTGGGGCTCAACGGTGACGTAGTAGGCGTCATCTTCCAGCGCGGCCCAGACAGCATGCGCACGGGACATGTCGCCCTTGACCAGCGGCACGATCGGGGCGACCTCGGCAGCTTCGTACGATCCCAGCGGAAGCACCGCGACGACGGGCAGCGCGGCCAGCATGTCCAGCCGGCCGTGAGCCGCATCGTCCGTACCAACCTGCGTAAATGCGTCCAGCAACGCCAGCGCCGGCAGGCCCACGAAAGCATCCTCGTCAGCGATCTCAACCAGCAGCTCGCCTACGTGGACATGCCCGCGGGCGTAGGAGAGCACGGCCGAACAGTCCAGGACGGCGCGGGCTTCGACGGTGTCCGGCATCAGGCGTCGCTATCGTCCATTGGCACGGTCCCTGCCTTGATCATGTCAAGCAGGCGCCGGTTGGCTGCCCGCTGCTCGGCAGTCAACGGCGGGAACTTTCCACGCCAGCGGGCCTTGCCCTCCTCGGTGATGTTGAACCCGGCCGCCTTCAGCATCGCCTCGGTGATGGCGGCTCGGTTCATCTGGCCGCGCAAAGCCTCGGTCACCGTGGCCGAGGCGTTCTCCTTGCCTTCGAGGTACGCGGCGACGTCGTCGGGCAGGCTGACGGTGATCCGCTTCGTCATACCCGGATCATACCGCGGAGAGGTGCGGCCGCTTGACCCTCTCCCCGGGAGAGACTCCACGCTGGGAGGAGGTGCAGATGACGGAGATCGCCGAGATCCTGGCGGCGGGCAGTCCGGCCGAGGTACGCGCGGCCATCGAACGGCACCGGGACCGCGTCACGGCGCGGGCCGCGGCGCTGGATCGGATCGCCGAGCGGCTCGGCGCCGTGCTGGAGGACCCGTTGCTGGAGGTGTACGAACGGTGGCGAGAGCCACAGCCGACCGCCCGCCTGCTGCTGCACACCTCGCTGAGCGGGCTCGCGCGGGCGCTCGGACCGGCGTACGCGCGGCTGCTCGCCGGGCTCGCGAGGCAGGGCGTAGCTCCGGCGGGGCCGGCCGGCACCCGGTACCTCAGTGACGACCTCGACGCGGCGGAGCTGCCCGTGGAGGTCTTCGTACCGGTCGAGCGGGCGCCCCGGCCCGTCGATGGGATCGAGGCGGGTCAGCTGCCCCTGCCCGGCTGCCGGCTCGCGGCTACCGTCCACCCGGGCGGCTACGACGGCATCGACGCGGCCTACCGATCGCTGGGCCGCTGGATCGCCGAGCACGATCGCGTACTGGCCGGCCCGGCCGAGGAGCTGTACCTCGTCCCGCCCGAACCCGGTGTACCGGTGGCGGCGCTTCGCACCGAGGTCGCCTGGCCGGTCCGGCTGCGGCAGGCGGCGGACCAACCTGACCGGGAGACCGAATGATCATCGAGAACGTGTCCTTTCCAGGCGGTAAGCACTGCGAGACCACGACCCTCGGTGCGCTGTTGCGCCACGTTGGCATCGACCTGTCCGAACCCATGCTGTTCGGCCTCGGCGCGGGTCTCGGGTTCGCGTACTGGGACGCCAAGACGATGGCGTTTCCCTTTCTCGGCGGCCGGATCAAGCCGGCGGCGCTCACCCGGAACCTGGCCTCCCGGTTGGGCCTGACCATGCAGGCCCAGGAGACCACATCCGTACGCGCAGCGTGGCGCAACGTCGCCGCGGCGATCGATGCCGGATCCCCGGTCGGCCTGCAGCTGGACTCGTATCACCTGGACTACTTCACCACCAGGATCCACTTCGGCGCCCACTTCGTCGCGATGTACGGCTACGACGACACGTACGCCTACCTCGTGGAGACCGCGCAGCAGGGCGGCACGGTACGCACGACGCGCAAGAGCCTGGAGCTGGCCCGCGGCGAACGCGGCCCGATGACCGCCAGGAACCTCTCCTATACCGTCGCCGCCGCCGGCGGCCTGCCCGACCTCGGCGAGGTCGTCGCGGCGGCCATCCGGAGCAACGCGTCCGACTTCCTGAACCCGCCCATCGCCAACCTGGGGCACCGCGGCATCCGCAAGGCGGCCGGACAGGTGACGAAATGGCTCGAGCGCAGCGCCGACCCGCGGCGCGACCTCACCCTCGCCGCCTCGCTGATGGAACGCGGCGGGACCGGCGGCGCCCTGTTCCGCGCCATGTACCGCGACTTCCTGGGCGAATGCACCACGATCGTCGACGACGACAACCTTCGCCTCGGCCACCGCCGGTACGCCGAGATCGCTCCACTGTGGACCAGGGTGGCCGCCCACATCGCAGCCGCCGGCGAAACCGGCGAGGAGCACCACCTGCGCACCGCCGCGACGATCCTCCTCGACCTCGCCGAGCGGGAACGCGAGGCGATGCAGGCATTGGCGGGTGTGGGCACCTGACGACGCTCAGGTGGCCGGCGGCTCAGGCATGTCCGGTGTCCCGAAGATCCCGCGAAGTGCCGGCGCGAACACCCTCGGATGCGTGATGAAACCGGCGCCACCGCCACCGCGTCATAGCCGTAGAGCGGGAGGTCAGATGGCGGCGGGGTTCGAGGACTTCGTACTGCGGCGCGGGGCGGCGTTACTGCGCTTCGCGTTGATGCTGTCCGGTAACCGCCACACGGCCGAGGACTTGGTGCAGTCGGTGCTCACCAGGGCGTACCCCCGATGGTCGCGGATCTCCTCGGCGGAGTGGCCGGAGGCGTACCTGAAGTCGGCGATCGTCAACGAGCACCTGAGTTGGTGGCGTCGGCGCGCCAGCGGTGAGGTGCCGGTCGCTGCGCATCGCGAGCGCGCGGGCGGTGTCATTGGCGATTCGGCTGCGGCGCAGGCGAGCCGCCGGCGAAGGCTGGCGGTCACGGCCAGCGGGATCGTGACGCTGGCCGTGCTGGTGGGCGGGGTCTCGCTCAGCGGGCCACACGGCGGCGGTTCACCGCCGGTCGGGGCCATCCCGTCGAGCCCGGCGGTGCCGGCGGTGCCGTCCGAATGGCGGGTTGAGAGCTCGAACGGCATAGAGATCAGCGTGCCGGCGGACTGGGCGACCAACGACTTCGGCTGTCCCATGAGCGACCGGTCCAGCGTGGTCTGGAACGGCGGTAGCCCGGCTCTCTGCTACCAAGAGGAGCCGCGGACCAAGGAGGTCGCGATCATCCGGACACCGCAGTCCCTGGTGAAGCGGGGGATCCCTGGGCGGGATGTCTCGCTCGGCGGCGTGCCAGCCACACGCGGCGACGGGCGGCTGGACGACGGCCGGTACGCGGGTTGGATCGCGGTGCCGTCGCGGCAGGTGGCGGTCGAGGTCCGGACCCGCACCGAAGCCACCACCCGCATGATCCTTGACAGCGCCCGCCTGGTGGACATCGATCACGCGGGCTGCCCGGCCATCCGGCCGGAACCGTCGGCGACGTCAGATCCGGCCGAAGGCACCGAGATCCCGCGCGACGCGACGGCGATAAGCATCTGTGCCTACCCCGGCGGCTACCGCCGGTTGGAGACCTCGGCCGAGGTAACCGGCCAGGACGCTGCGCGCATCGCTGCGGCGTTGCTCGCGGCACGGCCCGGCGGCAACCCCGACGTGCCCGCCAACAAATGCGCGGAGGAGCACCCGGTCGCCCCTGACGTGGTGCTGCTGGTGCGCGCGGCTGGTAGCCCGGTGACGACCGTGTGGGTCACGTACAGCACCTGCACGAAACGCGGCATCGTGTACGGCACCCACCACGCGCAGGTCACCCTGACCCTGATCAAGCTGATCACCGGTCCACTGCGGACCGGGTACACCCACCGGGGCAACCTCCCGGAATAGGCAAATCGTTCTAGGAGGCCGCTGAATAGAGGCGTTCTTGGGTGGCCGGCTCGGCGGGTTCGGGAGGTGTGTCGGCCGATGGTGGTGGGCTGCCCGCCGGGGCTGGTGATGTGGCGGATGTGGCTGATGCCGACGGCTGTGGTTGGCGT
>WNGF01000089.1_pt1 | contig 114746 bp, 105 predicted proteins | sample 5400641 | NCBI WGS metagenome assembly WNGF01 (sample SAMN13153371, study PRJNA577476) | soil metagenome | isolation source: 80 cm soil or saprolite under grassland replicate 2 | place: USA:California | collected 2016-06-15 | reverse complement strand
AACGCCGTCAGCGCGCTCGAGAAGTCGCCCGTCGAGAGTCCTTTCAAGTACAACCAGGGCAGCAGCTCTTCGATACTCTTCGTGCGCCGCAGGTAACGCGGCAGGATGCTTGAGCGGAACTTGATCGTCCCTTGTCGATTCGCGCACTCGCGGCGCTTTCACCGGCACCTCTCCAATCCCGGTTTGAATCGTGCGCGCCGGTAAATAACCGTTGCGCACCACTCGTTGTCGCTCCCGCTCGTCTTTCAACTCGCCATGGCGCGCCACGAACTCCGCCACCTCGGCTTCCACCGCCTGCTGTAACAACTCCCGCGCCCCGCTGCGCAACACCTCCGTCAGCGCGTCCGCCACCGGCAAGGCCATCCCTGGATTCCGATACTCAACTAGGTTATCTTCTTTCACGGCGTATTCCTCCTTAGTAATAAGGTTGATGGTTCTTGAGAAAACTCATCAAGAATACGCCACCTTCTTCCTCCCCTCATACACAACTTTCGAGTTTAACTCCCATATTGTCATAGGTGTACGTAGTGGTTTTCTGTCGAGCATCCTTAAGCGACAGTAGATTTCCGTTGGGATCGTAGGCAAACTCCGTTACTCCACGGAGTGGGTCCGTTACTTTAAGCAACTGACTCAGCGCATCGTATTCAAAAAGCGCTGTTTGCCTCACTGCTGACTCTACCCAGCTGCTCATACGTGTACGCAGTTCGTCTACCGAGTGGATCCGTGGCGTTCAGAACAAGATTTGTTTGCAACTGTCGCTCGACTGATGATGATCGTTTCGCACTGCGGCATCAAGCAGCTCGCGATCTAGTTTTGTAATTGCCTGCTCGACAGCTCCCATCTGCTGTCCCGCTGGAGGAGTTGGTTTCGGTTTTGCTGGCTCTGTCTGGATGCCAAAGACAAGAAAGGGAATCGCCGATCCGAACACTGCGAGTAAGAGAATGCGTCTCATAGCGGATCTCCTTTAATGTTGGTGAAAACTATTATTCTGCGGGGGAATTAGCAGGCGCGGTTTTTCTAAATCAAATACAGAGGCGAGTCAAGGAGTGTGTTCATTACGAAGTGGTTGATGTGGGATGTCGACTCTTTTGCCCTGAGTTGATGTCCAACTGTGTCATCCAACTTGAAGATCTGCCGCTTTCTTTTGCTTGGCCACTTCTGGAGTTCATCGTCCATACTCTTACTCGCCTTTCCTGCGTTGCAACTCAACAGCTATTCAACATCAGAGTTAACTGGGCGCGGGGATTGTCCTATATCAGGGTATCCAGGCTTTTCGTGAATTTGCATAACCTGCCCCCATCCACGGCCCAGCCCGCATCGGTGAGCCAAAACGTCAACCCTGGCCTCACCACGTTTTTTGCAATGGTTTTTACGCGAGATTCCGACAATCGACTTCTCAGCCAGCGGCTGAGGCAGATGCGCTCGGTTCCGACACCTCTTTAACAATTTCTCCGATCTCATCCTTTCGGGCATTCATGGCGATGTCTGCTATTGCGACGATGCCGCAGCAGGCGCCACTCGCATCAACGACGGGAATGCGCCTGATCTGATCTTTTTCCATGAGCTGGCAGCATTCATCGAGTGACGTCTCGGGGGTCACACAAATGCAGGGTGTGGTCATGCAATCGGCGACCGTCATCGCCAGCGGGTCAAGTCCTTTCGCAACGCTTCGGCAGGTGATGTCCCGGTCCGTGATGACGCCGATCGGCTTCATACTCGCCATGTTGTCGACCACCGGAATTTCACCGCAGTCGTTCTCCACCATCATCTCGGCAACTCGTTGCAGTGCAGTGTCCGCCGTACAACAAGCCGGATTTGAGGTCATGATGTCTTTCACTTTCATGGTTCTTTCCTCCTTCAATCAGCGATCTGCCTTCCAACTTCTTTCAGTTTCCGTTTGAAACTCGCGTCGTTGCCTGCAAAAATGAATTCGTTTTCAAGAACGACGAATCGATCTACAAGCAAAGAAGAGAACGGCGTAAATGCTCAGATGAAACCGAGCGCTCTATGCTTCTTTCCTAAGAAAGTTGGGAGGTTGATTATCGGGGGGATCATCTATAGGGAATACTGCAATGCGGGGTCTCCAAATTGTACGCTTTAAGAAAATCAGCGTCTATACATCCTGGGAAATAATATGAGTAACATGCTTTAAGAGTCGGAGTTATGTGGATTTAGTTGGCAAAAAGTGCGGTCCAGCTTTTCTTATTCAAGGTAAATATCGGATTTTCAAATGGACCGTTGGCAGATGGTGCCGTGCATTTTCGGTAATTAGGAGGAGCACCTTCTGAATATGAAGCAGTTTGTTCCCGTTTGCGGGCCCAATGTGTGACATACCTGCACTACGGCTTACGACAACTACTTTTAAGGAGAAAATCTATGGCCAAATACGGAAGGAAGGACGTTCTTGATTTTCCTACTGGCTCCAGCGTCATCCCCTATGGGGCCAGCTCGGGATTAATCTTCGTGCTCGGCCCAAATGGCGGCATTGGCGGTCTCCGACTCGCCTGCGGATGGAGCGTCGGGTCCAGTGCGCGTTGCTGCTGGAGGTTGAAGTGGCTCCCCGGCCGTGGGTGGTGGTGTGGATTTAGGCTTGAATGGATCCGGTTCGATTGTGTCCTGCGGCTCAGTCGCTGAGTGTTTGGACTGAGTGATCGACTCTGGCGCGTCAGAATTTGGATTGGCGCTCATCGAGAAATCTCCCTGGAAGAAGTTGTGATCCACCTCGTTTCAAGGTTTCAGCAAAATCAACGCGACACCGGGAAACAACAGAGCTGTTTCGACCGCTCACGTCATCTCTCTCTGGCGATTTTGATAAGTAAGACCTCGTTCGTAGCCGTGTCGGAAAGCTTCATCGCGGTAAGCTGCGCCATACACTTCGTTCAGCGTCGACTCCGCCTCTTCGTAAGGCTTACCGCGCAACTTCGCATTTAAAGCTGCCTCAAAGCCGCGACGGTAACTTAACTCAACCGCCTGGAAGGTTCTGCCACTGGAGTCATAAGCTGCTTCCTCAGCGGCACGTAATTCTCGCCACCAATTCTCACCTGCCGCATCTATACTCTCTGCGTGCGCTGTTGCAAACGTGGCCCTAACACGTTCCGCAGTTCCTTCGTCACGCGCAAACGCTATGACCACGGTGCGTCCTTTTCTTAGCGCGTGCTCGTATAAATACAATTCGTCATGTGGCAAGCCATCCAGAAATGCTTTGTCCAGGGCTTCACCAATTGTCATCCCAGTGACAGTCCCCCAAAGTCCCAGAATAGCCCCGCCCAGGATACCTGCCGCGATGACTGGCCCAACACCTGGAACAATCAAACTGGCTGTAGCAGCTCCCAATGAAGTACCTCCCGCCACGCCTATAGCGCCACCAACGGCTCCTCCCATCGCTTCGCCTTCGCCCGTCGCTTCCGTGTCGGCAGTAGGCACTTCGCGCTCCACCTGGTTTTTACTCATGTCGGGTGTCAAGAGCGCGATGCGATCATCAGGCATGCCCAGCGAATGAATTTGCTCAACAACGTGCTCTGCGGCCTCGCGCGAATCAAAAATCCCAGCTACTGTTTCCATGAGCGCCTCCTAACATTAACGTTTCTATTTAATGGGTGGGCTCATGACGGCAATTGCGAGCTGGTTTCTCACGTTCTTTATACCTTCAACCCCGCGAGCGACTTTCTCGGCTTTTGCTCTTTGAGCGTCGTTAGCAACCGAGCCACTCAAAGTAACGACCTCATTCTCAACATTGACATTGATTGTAGAGTCTCGTAGATCATTCTCGTTAGCGAGCGCGGCCCGCGTCTTGGTCCACAGCCAGCCATCGTTGGCACCGGCTCCGATCTTGCGGCCCAACCGTTTCGCTTCTTTCGCATACCTATCTCTATTTTTTCCAGCTCCGGTGATTCAGACAACGCCGTCGTCCGCGTTACCGGATCAGGAGACTAGTTTTGATCTGTAAGGAGACTGAACGGGGCGTTGCCAGAAGTGGTTACGCCCCTTTCATATGAAAAGACAAATGAAAACGCGACGATTTTCCTCATTGTGAGTCCTCCATAATCGCGAAGCAAAAGAACGACGGGTCGCTTTGCAGAAAAAATCTGCCTCCGGAACTCGTTAGTGTCCGAGGCTTTGACGCCTTTGCAACTATTGCTTAGACCCAAATTTTCCTATAATGCCGTTTCTTTCGTAGCAGATCGGACAGGATTAGTCTAATCCGAACGCTAAGTATGTAAGTGCGTTTAGTGGCGAGCAGATTTTTCGCTTATGAAAAGAGCCTCCAAACAAGCCAGGAAATCTTTGCGGACTTCACAAACAAGTTCCCGCAAGAAGATTTCCAAAAATGAGAAAGTTTCCGGTATGGGTCCAGTGCCAGCTGACCACAACGGCGAACGTCGATCGGCAAAATCTGACGGTGATGTGTTTCCGATTGTTGGGGTTGGAGCGTCCGCCGGCGGATTAGAGGCTTTCACCCGGCTGGTAGAACAACTGCCGCCCGACACCGGGATGGCTTTTGTGCTAGTGCAGCACCTTGACCCTGAACACGAAAGCAAACTTCCTCAATTGCTTGGACGAGCAACAAATCTGCCTGTCCTTGAAGTTGTTAATAACACCCGCGTCAAACCGAATCACATCTATGTCATTCCGCCAAACAGAACGATGACAGTCGAACGGCGGACACTAAAGCTGCTGCCACGCCAGAAAACGGATAAACAGTACCGCTCGATTGATCGATTCCTCGAATCGCTCGCGGCGGATCAGGGACATCAATCCATTGGAGTGATTCTGTCCGGGACGGCCACCGACGGAACGCTCGGCTTGCAAGCCATAAAGGGCGAAGGTGGGATCACTTTTGCTCAGGATGAATCGGCGAAGTACGACAGCATGCCACGCAGCGCAGTAGCGGCAGGCGACGTTGACTTTGTGCTGCCGCCCGAGAAAATCGCGAAAGAACTTGCGCGCATAGCCGAACATCCGTACGTCGCCGGACCAGATGTTCCAATCGAGAATTTACCGGAAGCTGAATCCGACGGGGAGCACAACGCATTCAAGAAAATAATGCTGCTGCTTCGCAATCACCGCAGAGCAGACTTCACTCTTTATCGGCCAAATACCATTCGCAGAAGAATCATGCGGCGGATGGTGCTCGCGAAGATTAAGTCTTTAGGCGCATATGCCAACCATCTGCGGAATAAACCCGAGGAGTTGGAAGCCCTCTATCAGGATTTGCTCATCGCCGTTACCAGCTTTTTCCGTAACCCGGACGCGTTTGATCTACTTAAGCGGAAGTATTTCCTTCTCTGTTGAAGGATCGTTCTCCCGACGATGTGGTGCGCGTTTGGACGGTAGGCTGTTCAACCGGGCAAGAGGCGTATTCGATTGCGATGGCCTTTCTCGAATACCTGAGCCAGATTTCCCGGAATGTAAGCTTGCAAATCTTCGCAACCGACCTTAACGATGAATTACTCGAAAAGGCTCGCGCCGGTTTCTATTCGAAGAGCATCGTGCAAGACATCTCGCCAGAACGACTCCGGCGTTTCTTTGTCGAAGAAGATGGCGGCTACCGCATCAGCAAAACGATTCGCGAAATGTGCGTATTCGCCCGCCAGAACGTAATTACCGATCCGCCGTTCTCTCGCACGGACTTGATCAGTTGCCGCAATCTGTTGATCTATCTGGATCAGGAGGTGCAAAAGCGGCTTCTCAACACGTTTCATTATGCACTCAAGTCAGAAGGATTTTTGTTTCTGGGCGCATCGGAGTCAGTCGGCACGCTTCGATCCTTGTTTGCTCCGGTTGACAAGAAGCTCAAGATCTTTGCCAAGAAACGAGGCCGGCCCCATGAGATACCGCGTATTTCTCTGACTGACAGCCATGCAGCGCCGTTGAAACTCGTTCACGAGAAAGCCAGAGAGTGGGAGGCTCGCGGTTTAGGTGCCGAACTTAATGCGCAGCAAGAGGCTGACCGCATAGCTCTCTCGCGGTACAGTCCGCCGGCGGTGATCATTAATGATGCTTTGGAGATTCTTCATTTTCGCGGCAATACCGAGCCTTACCTTTCTCCGGCAAGCGGACGAGCGACCTTTAACATCCTCAAGATGGCCCGCGAAGGTTTGATGTTGTCGCTGCGCCAAGCCATCAATCAGGCAAAGAAAGAGAATCGAACCGTGCGCAAAGACGACCTGCGCGTGAATCAAAACGGCGTGGCTGGCGCTTTCAACCTCGAAGTGATTCCGTTAAGGAATATCAAAGAACCATGTCTGCTGGTTCTATTTGAGCCAATAGGATCGCCCCCTAAAGATTCCACGGCAGCCCGAAAGGGAACACGTGCCGGGAAGAGTAATCGGAAAAATGAATCGCGTGAGATTGCACGTCTCGAAAAGGAACTGGCCGACACGCGCGACTACCTACAGGCAGTCCAGGAACAATACGATGCCACGACTGAGGAGTTGCAGGCGTCAGCCGAAGAAACCCAGTCGGCAAATGAAGAGCTACAGAGCATTAACGAAGAGTTAGAGACTTCTAAGGAAGAACTTGAATCGACCAACGAAGAGTTAACGACCGTCAATGAAGAGATGGTGAATCGAAATGCGGAGTTGATTCGGCTGAACAGCGATATCGTTAACCTTCAAGACAGTATTAATACACCCGTTGTGCTGTTAGGTCGCGGTCTTTCAGTTCGCCGATTTACTCAGCCAGCGGAAACACTCTTCAATCTCTTAGCTACCGACATAGGCAGACCTCTCGCCGTCGTCAGGCACAATGTGGATTTACCGGATTTGGAAAAGCTTGCTGACGAAGTGATGGCTAATGGCGCAGCGAAGGAACGCGAGGTACAGGACAAAGGTGGGCGATGGTTTCTCTTGCGCATTACGCCATATATGACGCGAGAAAAACAGATTGAGGGCGCGGTCCTGCTGTTCATCGATATCACTGACCTCAAGCGCGCTGAGGAAGCTAAGGCGCGACTGGCGGCGATCGTTGAATCATCTGAGGACGCAATCATCGGGAAAGAACTTGACGGCACCATTACAGCTTGGAATCGCGGCGCAGAAAAGCTTTTCGGTTACACGGCGCGCGAAGCAATTGGCAAGCCTATAAATATAGTCGTGCCTTCTGAGGATCAAGTTGAAGAAACTCGCCTCATGGAGAAGATTCGCGGTGGAGAGAGTGTTGCTTACTATGAAACTATTGGTCGCCGCAAGGATGGCTCATCGTTTGATATTTGGCTGACTGTTTCTCCTGTCTTTGACGATCAGGGCGCTATCGTTGGCGCGTCGAGAATTGCTCGAGATATCACTGCGCGCAAACGTGCCGAAGCAGAGCTGGCCGCGCTGCTGGTTAGTGAGCAGCATGCCCGCGCGGACGCCGAGGCCGCCAACCGGCTCAAAGATGAATTCCTGGCCATTGTTTCCCATGAAGTGCGCACTCCTTTGAATGCAATTGTTGGCTGGATACATCTGCTGCGATCGGGAAAGCTCAATCAGGAGCAAGTTACCAAGGCTTTAGAAACCATTGATCGCAACGCCGCTTCACAGGCAGAGATCATCTCCGAACTATTAGACACCTCTAGGATTGTCAGTGGAAATCTAAGGGTGGATACTAAACCAATTACCATACCGCCCCTGATAGAGGCGGCTGTTGAGATTCTTCGCCCGGCCGCGGAGGCCAAATCAATTACGATTGATACGAAGCTTGATCCTGCTGCGGAACCCATTTGGGGCGATTCGGCGCGCCTACAACAAGTACTTTGGAATATCCTGTCGAACGCCATTAAGTTCACTCCAAAAGAAGGTCGCATCGGAGTCAGATGTGAACGCGCGGATTCAAATGTCATGATTGTTGTAGAGGATAGCGGGGTTGGCATCGAACCTGAGTTCTTGCCGTTTGTATTTGAGCGCTTTCGCCAGGCCGATGCAACCTCGGCGCGTTCTTACGGCGGTCTGGGACTAGGTTTATCCATTGTACGCAACATAGTCGAGTTGCACGGAGGCAGTGTTAGCGCCGAGAGTGAAGGAAAAGGACATGGTGCTACTTTCACGGTAACTCTTCCAATTAGACAGCCCGTGCAGGTCGCCAAGGAAGCTAAGGAGACACAACGTATCGGTGAAAAGCCTTCAAGATCTGCTGCGTCGGAAGGTGCCAGGCTTGATGGAGTGCGCGTGATAGTCGTTGATGACGATGTGGATACACGCGATTTGCTCAACGTCGCGTTGGGTAATTCGGGAGCCGAGGTAAAGACTTGCACCTCGTCCGCCGAGGCTTTGAGTATTTTGAAGACTTGGAAGGCCGATTGTCTTGTTTCGGATATTGGCATGCCTGGTGAAGACGGCTACGACTTAATGAAAAAGGTGAGAGCGCTCAAAAAGTCAGAGGGCGGCAAAATCCCGGCAATCGCGCTTACGGGGTTTGCCGCTGTCGGCGACAAGACCCGTTCCAACGCCGCAGGCTATCAAGTGCACCTCTCAAAACCGGTTATACTGACTAAGCTTACCTCAGAGATCGCGCGCCTGATTGCACGAAAGAATAATGCTCCGGACTGACCTATCCTCAAGATCGGCGAGGCAATCGAAACCAAGAGATGTGTAGCAGCCGCAAGCAAAGATCAATTCCACGATTCGCGCCAGATCGCGAATGTTTCTGAGCATCTGTCAATCCTCAGAGAATCAAAACAGCAACTTCAAGGTTAGTTGGCCCGAACGTGGCCCACCGGATTGATATGCCGAGTTCAAGCCGACGCTGCCGACATTGCTTCCCAGGCTTCTTCCGAACATCGCCGTCGAGCGTCCGAAGAGCCCGCTGTTGAGATCGCTGACGGGATCACCAAAATTTGGTCGATTGAAGACGTTAAAGACATCCATCCTGAATTGCAGGTTCATTTTTTCAGTAACAACAAAACGCCGGCGTAGCGCCAAATCCAACTGCCTTAATGGGAAACCACGGAGAGTGTTACGACCCAATGTGCCTTGGCGCTCGGACTGAGGGATCGTGAACGCTTCGCGATTGATGGCTTGTCCGCCGGGAAACGATGAACCTTTAAGATAAAGTGGGACACCAGGAACTAAGTCTGGACGAAAATTGAATGGCCCAAACCCGATGTCACGCGTGAGGAATACATCAACAGGCGCAGCCGTCCGCCCTATGAGTATGCCATCCACAGACCAGTTGCTCACCAGTCTCTTACCGAATGCGCCAAAAGGCGGAGTAGGAATGTTGTAAGTGATCGCTCCCGCAAATGAGTGTCGCACGTCGAAGTCGGATGACGCTCTGTCAAGATTTGAATTAATGATTGTCGACCGTGGATTGGCGGAAGAATCATTGGATGAGTTGTCAATCGAATGCGACCACGTGTAGGCGAGATGCGATTGCAGACTCCGCGAGAGCCTGCGTTGAAATTGAAGTTGAAGCGCGTGATAGGTCGAAGCTGCCTTGTTGGTCGTAATAAATAATTGTTCGAAGTTTGGATTTGGATTGAGAAGCAGTTCCTGGCGCAGCAGTCGGCGACCGACCGCGCCGACATATGAAACCGACAAACTGCGTTTGGGTCCGAGCGATTGCTCAAAGCCAACGTTCCATTGCATCGTCAATGGCAGTCTGAGAAGTGGATCTGAAGCTTGAATTCGACTGACCGGAGGCGCAAGGCTAGGAGGGGGTGGCTCTGTCAACGATGAATCCAACGGATAACTGACATTTGATAAGACGCGTCTTCGCAGGTAGGGGAAGGAGACGGCTGCATTTGCGAGAGAGCCTGAGCCAAGATCGTAGAATACGCCAAAGCCTCCGCGCACCACGGTCTCCCATCCTCGACGCTCGGATAGTTGATAGACAGCTCCGAGGCGTGGCGCGAAATTATTGTAGGTCGCCCGGTAAAAGGGCGTGTCCGGCGGTGCAAGAGTGAGCGCTACCGGATCATCAAGGCCTTGCACTGTATAGAGTTTCTGACCGTCGCTACCTTTCGGCGGCGGGTTGAAGTCCCAGCGCAAGCCGTACTTTAAATTCAGACGACGCGAAAGTTTCCAATTGTCTTGTGCATAGGCAGAAAGGTTTGTGAAGACGAGGCCGATTTTATCCTGCGTTTCTACTGCGACTGACGAAGCAAGTCCACTGAGCGCGTCGCTGATGCCATTGAATGAGGCGTACTGCTTATATTTCCATTGGCCGTAAACCGGAGTCAGACTGCGATAATCAACTCCGAATTTAACCTGGTGCGAGCCTAAGAGGCTCAACATGTTATCAACCAGATTCAGTTGATGCTGAAAGTTGGTTGCATCTTTGCCAACCGAGAATGAGACATTGCCGCCCAGGCTAAACCGATAAAGCGAGTTCTGGGCTGACGATAGAGATGGAAAGACAATGGAGTCGTCGAAAGCTTCTGCGCCACCAAAATCGTCAAGTTGAAAATATTTTTCGCCTCTGGTTCTGCTGTAATTAAAACGAAAATCGTTACTGACCTTCGGAGTGATAGCCTGGTTTGCGCCAACTGTCAGGGTTTGAGTGTTGAAGGCCATCTGGAGCGTCGTGTTCAAGCTGGTATTCGCTCCCCCTCGAGTTTCCGTTTCCGAAGCCTCGAAGCTGTAGCGCCCAAACAACGACAGCTTCTCGCCGATCCTTTGGTCCATGCGAACGCTAGCTGCATGCACAAATGCCTGATCCGCAAAACTGGCGGAAAAGCGCGCTAAGCCATTTGCATTGTCTTGGCTGTTTGGCAAAGGGAAGGCATTTAAGAATGGTCTTATACTTTCCGGCGCAGCATCACGTGCAAACACTGACGGCACATCAACTGTCGCCACCTGCGGCAAGCGCGAGCACAGCCCCTCATAAGAGCCGAAGAAAAATGTCTTGTCCTTGATAATTGGGCCACCTAAGACACCGCCGAAGTCGTGGTTACTAAGCTGCGGTTTCCGCAAATTGTCGCGATTCGCGAACCAGTCATTGGCGCTTAAGGTAGGAATACGAAAATTTTCAAAAAGACTGCCGCGAAACTGATTAGTGCCAGATCGTGTTTGAACCAGCACTTGCGCGCCTGGCGTACGGCCGAATTCGGGCGAAAAAGTGCTCGTTAGAATTTTGAATTCCTGCAAGGCATCAATCGAGAATAGGCTATGTGTGGTACCAAGCGCTGTGAGACCCGGCAGAGAGCCCGCGCCTGATTGGCCCAGTCCATCGGCTCCAGCAGCGACCCCGATATTGGCGCTGACCCCATCTACCATAAAATAATTCGCGCTCGCGCGTTGCCCGTTTACGCTGAACTGCCCCTGTTCAGCAAAAGTTGGTTTGGTAATAGTGATTCCAGGAGAAAGTGAAATGACGGGCTGAAGACTACGGCCGCTCAGCGGCAGATTCTCAACCACCTGCCGGTTGAGGGTCGTTGCCACCACGGCAGACCGCTGCACTATGGAACTATCAGGATCGACTGTTACGGTTTCAGTAACCTGGCCCACCTTAAGTTGAATCTTGAGCGCAAGTTGATCGTTAATCTTGAGTGAGAGTCCTCTAACTTCAGCGGTGGCAAATCCCTGCTGCTGAACTGCAACTGTGTAATTGCCGGGCGGAAGCTCAGTAATGATGAAGATGCCGGCGTGGCTGGTCTTCGTCTCCTTTCTTATTGTCTTGCCGATATCACTCACTGATACTCTCGCTTCCGGGACGACGGCGTCATTCTCGTCCACAACCGTTCCCAGTAACATACCTCTTGCCGGCGAAGGGTCCGCTGCAAATGACGTGTTCCTGAACAGTTCTCGATTCTGTCCTCTACTAATTTGGATCATTGACAGGAGCAGGCAGAGAGACACCAAAGTCGTTTCGAGTGAAGCGTTGCGAGATAAAGGTCTCACGATCTCCGCGCTTAGTGATGCATTGCTATGGGGGTTTTCACAGAATTTTACGACACCGTGGTCCTTTATTCAAGAAAACTGAAGACACAGTAAGGTCCTAAGCTGAATCTTGGACTCTTGGGTTTGGCACTTGCTTGTCCCGTAGCCCGGTCCAAACCAGCCGATCATGTGATATAGAGATCATTCTATGAACAAGCGAACCATCCTAATTGCGGTCCGGCTGGCCATCTCTCTGCTCACGCTTGGGGCCCTGTCCGCGCAGCTCATTGTCCACGTTCGGAGCGAGTTCAGCGTGGTCAACTCCTTCAGCTACTTCACGAATCTGTCCAACCTCTTTGCAGCCGTGGTGATGCTTATCGGTGCCGCATATCCAATCCAGCACCGCGATCCCAACCCGACGCAGGACCTAGTTCGAGGCTCTTCCGTTGCCGGAATGGTAGTAGTCGGCATCGTCTTCAGTATCTTGTTGCGAGGCCACGATCTTGGATCTCTCATGCCTTGGGTCAACACAGTAACCCATTACGTCATGCCCATCGCGGTTGCCCTCGACTGGCTGTACCAGCCTCCCAAATCCAGTCTTGCTCTTAGCCAGGTACAGTACTGGTTGATCTTCCCACTGATCTACCTCGTCTACACTCTGGTTCGCGGTGCTATAGTCGGCTGGTATCCGTACCCATTCCTTAACCCCGCAAACGTCGGCGGCTATGGCGGCGTGCTGCTCTACAGTCTGGCGATTATCGTCCTGTTCCTAGTCATCAGTTGGGTTCTCATGACGCTTAGCAATACGCTCCGCCTAAAGATTGCCCAGCCCGTAGTTAGCCTTTGGGACATTTCCGACGAATCTTCGGCGGATCTAATGTCGAGGCTCTACAGAGCCATGCTAAAGGAGCAAAAAACACCAGCAGCGGCCCTCAGAACTGCACAGCGCGGCTTAGGCCGCAACCAAATTCGTTGGACTTGTCGACTTGGCGATCGCGTTTGATATGCCTGTCGCCATTTTATCGAGGCAAAGGCTCACTCGCGGCAAACGCTGCGCTGCCTGATGTGAGACCTCGGCTTCCCTTCGCTTTGTTACCGCCACACAGCGTCAATCGAGCAAATGATCTTCACTCCGTAGGAGTGGGATGTTTATAGCCTCGGACATCACAAAAAACCAGCGCCGTTCGAAGGAGCGGAACGTTGCTAGATGAGTATTTGTCAACTTGAATTCCGCTCCTGCGAACGGCGCCGGAGGTATTTGCTTGGCCCAAACCATAAACATTCGACCCCTAACGGGGTGAAACCTGTTCTGGCAGTAACGGGCTCGATAAAGACCCCAGGGAGAGTGCGCTTTCAGCCCAAATCTTGCGCAAAAAAACAAGAACTTACGAAATTGCTACGCAGATTGAAATCATGAGAGACAAGCGTTGGCAAGCGCCGTATTACTGGGCCGCGTGGGTACTGCAAGGCGAGCCGCGTTGAAGTCGATGAGTTACTTTTTCTGCTGAGGACTTTGAATGGCGGCTAGTAAATCTCTGCTGATGCTTGAGCTTACGCCAAGCGCGGAGCCGCGATACGTACGGTTGGTGTTTGCGTTGGGCCAGATCGTGTCGCCACGTGGATCGATCAGCTGAACGACGACACGGATAGTTTTTGGTTCGGCAACCTCCTGTTTTGCGATCGAAATCTCCAGCAGCGCATCCGCTTCGTCCCGATTGCTTACCAACTCAATTAGCCGGCTCGAACTAATCGTCTCGTTGAGTGATTCGCGCACTGCTTGGACTGAGATCGCGTCGCCGCCGACCATCTCCACGTAGACCTTCTTGACGGCTGAGAGCGACACAGTTCGAAGTTTCTTTACACTTCTGGTTTCGGTTGCCGTATCCGTTGCTGTTTCCGTTTTAGTATCAGGCTCTCGCTGAACGGCCTGACGAGCCAGACTTCCAGGTTGAGTTGATTGAGCAACACGTTCGCGTGAGGTCTCGGTTGTATTCGGGGCTTTGCGGCTGCTCTCGATTGCTTGATTTCGTGTAGCTGAAGTTTCGGTGCCGATCGGCGCGTCGCTTCGCTTGGCTGCCACGTGGTTTTGGTCCATTGCGGGTGCATTTCCGTAGCGCGCGTTCTTAATTATGCCGAATAGAGCGATGGCAATTAGGACAACAGTAAGCGCAGGCAAAAGAATTCCGCGATCAGTCCAGACGGTCTGAGACAACGGGCCGCGGCCCTTTACTCCAATTAATTGGCGAAACACGAACGATAGGGCGTAGAACGGACTTGTCTCGCGGTAGCTGATTTCAACGGTCGCGCCTGCATCATTCACTTGAGGAAAAGTATGAATAGAGATCTTCTGACCGGCTTCAAGAATGATTGAGGCATCGACTGCGTGAACTCCATCGTCGGCAGCGAGAAGATGTGAAGCCAGCAACAATTCTTCAGCTGCGTTGTCGAGCAAGCAAACCTCGATTAGCTCCGCATCATTATCAAGACCGAAACGAGTGCTGGTGGTCTTTTCAAGATCAATACGAGCACGCTCAACTCTATCTACCATGATACGCAGGACACCGGCCCTCGCCGCTTTACGCCGCGCAGCATTACTGTCCAGCGAGCTTGTGATTGACTTTAATTCCCTCTCGTCCAACTTCGGCGGATTGCGGCGATCACTATTCGAGCCATTGCCGTTCATCCCACTTGCATAATAGAAGCGCGGAATCTGAATTCGAGTTTCAGGAGCATCAAGACGCAGATTGGCCGTCAACCGTTGGAAGCAGTCCGGGTGAAGAATCGCGTGGATGCGATGCACTTCAACCTTGTCTTCATCATTCTCACTAACAGCTGAGAACGAAGGAATTCCGTCCATGATCGGATCGATACCATCAGGTACGAGGCAGGGAGTCTGCCAGGGTGTGAAATAGTCCAGACATTCCCGGACAAGGTCAACGAACCGGTGCTGATTGTCGTCTGGCTGAAATCTCTCTTCACCTCGTGGTCCGCGACAGATGTTGATGAGGTCGCCGAAGCGTTGCTTCAATTCCTGCACGAGAACTCCTTTTCGTGAGCGATAGTAATAGTCATCTTTACCGCGGTCGGGATCTTGAATCACAGCGTTGTAAATCTCCATTGTTTCAGCTGTCGTGTAGTTATGCAGAAGACGGCTGAGTCCCACGGCTACATAGAACGAATTGCGCTTGATGGTTTTCTTCGTGAGGTGCTTGATGAAATGAATGATCAGCTCTTCTTCACCCACACTCGAGGCCTCCTGCTCGACAGCGGCCTCGTAAGGTTCGGATTCGATATAAATCAGCCGCTGTAGAAGATGCAGTTCGTTGAATAAAATGCTGTTTCGTGAACCGTTTGAGCTTGTGCGACGCGACCAGGGACGACCCGTAGGTATGTAATAGAGCCTCTTGCCCTGTTTTCCGACTGAAACCTCCAGCTTAGCCAGAGCGCTCGTCACCACGCGCAGCGCAGTATTCCTGTCACCCACTATGAAGCAGGCAAGACCAAACGCACGGTTTAGTAGACCATCGCTAAGATTAAGTCCAATCACCGGATACTCTGTTCAGGTGCGCTCTATTCGCAGGCGCAGCGGATTGATTACGGCGAATACTCCTCTATCCACAATCATACAGGGCAGTGTGAGAATTCAGCGTGTCATTTTTAGATTGGCTAGTTTTTGAAATTTCCGAGAATGCCACGCTCCTCCAATCCGTAAACAGGTAGACTCCTCCAGACCCATTTACCCTTTCGTTAGAAATGGTTTCTATGTAAGTCAGTCTTGCGCAAAGACCCCGCGCCTTTACCCCTAGAAATGATCCAGACTGAATCAATATTTACACGGGAGAGGTTTAGGTTATGAAATTACGAAGTTTAGTGGGTTGGATGGTTTCTATCGCCGCTGTTGTGTTCTCGTACGGATCCGCGATAGCTCAGGAGAACAGCAAAACAGTCAATTTCAACCGGGGATTTATATATACTGAAAGTAATGATGCAGGGCAAAACAGCATTCTTACTTATGTGCAAAATTCAAATGGCAACCTTAGTTTTTTAAGCTCTACAGCTTCCGGTGGTAATGGCTCCGGAGCAGCCTTGGGTTCCCAGGGCGCAATAGCATTTGATAGTGTACAACCCCAGTTGCTGTTTGCGGTAAACGCAGGAAGTAATTCTATTTCCTCTTTTTCAATAAACGATAATGGAAGTCTTACGCTGGCACATACTGTTTCATCAAATGGAACTTTACCAGTTAGCCTTACTATAAGAAACGGTCTTTTGTATGTAGTTAATTCAACCAGCGCCAATATCAGTGGCTTTACAATTGGAACGGGAGGAACATTAACATTGATTCCTGGTTCCAGTCAGCCTTTAAGCGCAACAAATGCTGCACCGGCACAGATAAGTTTCAAACCGGGCAGGCAATTCTTATTTGACAAAGAATTAGTAGTAACAGAAAAGGCCACTAATAAGATTACAACCTTTCCACTAACATCCGACGGTGTGGCGGAAGCCGGTAGTTCAGTAACATCCGCGAATTCTACACCTTTCGGATTTGGTTTTAGGGTGGTCGACGAATTGACTGGTTTTATGATTGTTACCGAAGCCGCGGCTACGGTACCTAATGGAAGCTCGGTATCTTCTTACTCAATAACCGCTCCTCCAACGCTTATTAGCGGACCCGTGCAGGCGGGCCAGTCAGAAGCGTGCTGGCTTGTTGTGAGCCGCGACGGGAGATTTGCCTTTGTAACAAATACCGGCAGCAACACCATTTCATCTTTTTCAATAGGCGACAGCGGGAATCTGCAGATACTGCGTAACGTTGCAGCTACCACAGGTGATGCTCCCGCTGACATTACTTTCAGCAGTAATGAATCTTATTTGTACAATATAAATGGTGTCTCTCACACTATTTCAGAATTCAAGAAAGGTAAAAGAAATACACTACAAAGTATTGGAGAGGTTACAGATCTTCCTGCTAATGCGGCTGGCCTCGTAGCGTTTTAACCCATTGTAAGCCTCCCCTTTTAGCGCCAGTTTAAACTGGAGTTTCCGGGTTAATTTTCTGAGAGGACCGTCCGCATGAGGAGCGAGGAGGCTTGCCTCCGAGCGAGCATGTCATTTTTAGAATGGCTGTGAATTTTCCGAGAATGCCACGCTCCTCAAGTCCGTCAACAGGTAGACTCCTCCAGACCCATTTACCCTTTCGTTAGAAATATTTTACATAGGACAGTTTTGCGCAAAGACGCGGCGCCTTTACCCCTACGAATGAACCTTGCTGTCGGCAGTTATGTCTTGTCTGCAGCAAAACAAAAGGAGAATTCTATATGAATAGCGGGCGAATATCCGTTATCGCTCTTGTGTTGCTCGGCATTTTTGGCGGCGCATGTTTCTTAAATGGCGGGATCAGTAAGGCCGCGTCAGCGACAAACCGGCTGCTATTGAACGCCAAGTCCGGAACTAATATGGTCGTTTTACAGGGAAGCAAAAATGGAGCTGCAGGTCAGATGCCGGCTTTCTTCGATGGTGAATTATTCACAGTAAATATGAAGGAGATGCCAAACTCGGATCCATTAATCGAGAACAATCAAAGCATCAACGAGATCTATGCATCGAACGATTTGGACGAGGAACAGGATTTCATTCCCGTGATTGATGCAATTCAGGGTGAAGGGTTCAATCCGTTGTGGCTACAAATCCTAATCGTCTTCAATCCCGGGTTTACGCCACACCAGTTCACTTCTGAAGAGGAGATTGAGGCGGCTGCCGCCGGACCCAATCCCGAAATCACGCTGGTAGAGACAGACGAAGTATACCGATGTTCGGTTGTTGGTCATTAACGTCAGCAGAACAGCAAAGAGATTTTCGCAATTACATCTGAGAAGGCCGTCGCCATCACCGCGAATGGACCTCTTCAGATCTGGCTTTTAATGAGTGAGCTATTCATCCGCGACCACCTTTGTCGCATTACCTCCAGTGATGCGCCGCAATCAGGGCTTGCCCGAGGCTCAGGCCGCCATCACCTGCGGGGACCTCACTGTGGGTGAATACCTCGAAACCGGCAGAGAGGAGCCGGGTGCGGACGTTTTCGAACAGATAGACGTTGTGAAAAGTTCCCCCGCTCAGGCAGACGCGGTCCGACCCGGTTCGCTGACGTAGCAGTTCAGCGATGCGCAGAAGAACCTCACTCAGTCCGTCATGAAACCGCCGGCTGATGGCCGAAACCGGGCAGCTACGGCGGAGATCGTCAATCATCTCTTCAAATAAACGCCGGGTGCCGATGAGCCAGCCATTTCCATCTGGCAGCACTTGGAAGGGATAGCCGGTATCGGTTTCTGAGCTGTCGATTGTCATTTCCAGCTCAATCGCGGCCTGCGCCTCGTAGTTCACACGCTGCCGGATTCCCACGAGCGCTGCTACTGCATCGAATAGCCGCCCACAACTGGAAGTAAGCGGTGAGTTCACCCTTCGGTCCCTGATCTGCAGGAGCAGATTGAGTTTCTGAGGATCGAGACGCTCGACGAACGGGAGCTTCATTTTGAGAAAGTCTCGCCCGAAGTGATGCGCCAGATAACTGACGGCCATGCGCCACGGCTCGTGGATAGCGGCCGCTCCGCCGGGCATGGGCACGTACTCAAAGTGGGCGGCGCGCTCAAATCCTTCGTAGCTTGCGAGCAGCACTTCTCCGCCCCAGATGTGTCCGTCGGTGCCGTACCCGATGCCGTCCAGCGCAAAACTGATCACGGTTCCATCCAGGTGATTCTCCGCCATGCAACTGGCGGCGTGGGCATGGTGATGCTGCACTCCAACCAAGCGCACACCTTTCTGTTGTAGCGCCCATTTGGTCGAAAAGTAATCCGGATGCAGGTCGTAGGCAACAATTTCTGGCCGGATCTGGAGGATGGTTTGCAGGTGTTCGACGGCCTCCTCGAAGAACTTATAGCTTTCAAGGTTCTCCAGGTCACCCACGTGCTGGCTCAGGAAGGCATGCTTGCCCTTGGTGAGACAGATGGTGTTCTTGAGTTCGCCGCCCACCGCGAGGATCGGAGGAAGATCTTCTTTCAGAAACACGGGTACTGGAACATAGCCTCGGGATCGCCGCAGCTGCCGCGGCTTGGCTGACACGACTCGCACGACTGAATCGTCGCAGCGCAATAGAATGTCGCGATTGTGCATTAGGAAGTAATCCGCCAAGCCGCCCAGGCGCGTGAGAGCGTCATCATTATCTATGGCAATGGGCTCTTCACTGAGGTTTCCGCTGGTCATCACCAGCGCCGTGAATCCGCCCTCGGCAAGCACAAGGTGGTGCAGGGGCGTATATGGCAGAAAAACTCCCAAGTAACGATTGAAAGGCGCCACTAGGTCGACGGCCGCGCTCGGATGCTTTCGCGGGAGCAGGACAATGGGCCGCTGCACTGACTGCAATGCTTGACGCGCAGCTTCACTTAGTTCGCAGAGGTTGTCCGCCGCCCCAACGTTGGGGACCATGATGGCGAACGGCTTCTCTACTCGCCCTTTGCGCTCCCGCAGAAGGGTGACTGCAGCGGCGTTGGTCGCGTCGGCGGCGAGATGGAAGCCTCCCAATCCTTTCAACGCCACGATCATTCCTGCATTCAAGGCGGAAGCACTCGCCATAATCGGATCCCGATTCGCAATCAGCCTTCCGTTGTTATCCCAGAGTTCAAGCCTTGGCCCGCAGTCCCCGCAGCCATTGGGCTGGGCATGAAAACGACGGTTCAGCGGGTCATCGTATTCAGCTTGGCAGGCGGGACACATGCGGAAGACCGCCATCGAGGTGCGGGGGCGGTCGTAGGGAATATCGCGAACGATGGTGAACCGCGGGCCACAGTTCGTGCAGTTGATGAAGGGATAGTGATAACGCCTGTCCCGGGGATCAAACAACTCGCGCAGGCAGTCGTCGCAAGTGGCAACATCCGGTGAAATAAGCGTGCGGACTGCCTCTCCTGTGCGGCTGGAGAGTATGCGGAACTCCCGGTCGCCGTTGCAGGGCATGTCGGATACACCCAAGTCCGTAATGCGCGCCAGGGGTGGGACTCCTTCGGGAAGACACGCCAAAAAGTCCTCCACTGCAACGCGTGGCCCCTGCACTTCAATGGTGACTCCAGACGGTGTATTACTGATGTTGCCAGTCAGGTGACGTGCGGTCGCGAGGCGATAGACATAGGGCCGGAATCCGACGCCCTGCACGATCCCGGAAATGTCAATTTGGCGGCGAACCATGGCGCTACACCATAGTTTCGGCTCGGGCAGCCTGCTGTGAATGTTTGCGGCGCTCCAGCCAGGCCAGCCATTCCTCGAGGCCGTCCCCAGTCGTGCAGGAGACTCGTACCATCTCCATTCCGGGATGGATGCGGTGAGCGTTCTCTTCCGCAGTCTGCATCTCGAAAGGAACATAAGGCAGCAAGTCCACCTTGTTCAGGACCAGCAACTCAGACTTAAAAAAGATGGAGGGATATTTAAGCGGCTTATCCTCACCTTCCGTAACACTGAGCAGGATAACTTTTGCGGCTTCACCGAGGTCATAGCTGGCGGGACAGACCAGGTTGCCCACGTTTTCGATAAACAGAAGATCAATGTCCTCGAGGCGCCAATCCGCCAGGTTGCGCTCGATCATGCGAGCGTCCAGGTGGCAGGTGCCGCCGGTCGTGATCTGCTTCACGGGAAATCCAAAGCGTTTCAACCGTGCGGCATCGTTCTCGGTTTGGATGTCGCCGGTCAGAACGGCCACACGTTTCGTAGCCGGAAGGCTCTCCAACGTGCGTTCCAGCAGGCTGGTTTTGCCGGAACCGGGTGAGCTGATCAAATTGAGGCAGAGGATTCCATGTTCGCGAAAGCTTTCTCGCAGGCTGGCCGCGACGCGATCATTCTCACTCAAAACTTTTTTCTCAAGCGTTACTCGGTTCATCTTCCTCAAGCTCCAGGTAGGCCAACTCGAGTTGGTCTCCGCTGATGCATTCAGTGCCCATTTCACTGCATCCGGGACACTGAAAGTTAAAATCCTTTACGTCGAATTCGGCGCCACAACTGGGGCAGCGGTGGCGGCGCCTGCAAGTCTCGAGCTCCAGCTCCAGCGATGCGAGATCAGTTTCGCCGATCAACGCATCGAAGCAGAACCGCAGGGCCGAGAGATCCACGGCGGCCAGCTCGCCAATGCGCAGCGCGACCTTGCGAGGTTGCGCCCCAGGATGGCGCGCCGCCTCAGTCCTGACCGCTTCCAAAACAGAGTTGATGATGCCCATCTCGTGCATAGACCATCAGCAGATGCGCGGCAGCTGGTCGCCGGCGAGCATGTCCACGATTCGCGTCGTTCCCAGTGGAGTTCGCATGGTCACCAAGCCGGCGTTCTTTTCGGTGACAGTGCCGATCAACTTCGCTTGCCGGCCAAGTGGGTGGTTCCGCATGGCCGTGAGCACCTGCTCCGCTGCGCCCGCCTCGACAATCGCAATCAGCTTGCCTTCGTTTGCCACGTAGAGCGGATCGAGTCCCAGCATCTCGCAAGCCCCTCTGACTTCCTCGCTGACGGGAATCGCACGTTCTTCCAGCTCCATGCCGACTCGTGACTGACCAGCAATTTCATTCAAGGCACTGGAGAGCCCGCCCCGCGTAGGGTCGCGCATGCACCGAATGGCCCGCGTCACCTTCAGCATCTCAGCGACCAGGGTGTGCAGGGCTGCACTGTCGCTCTCGAGTCTGCTCTCGAATTCCAATCCTTCGCGTTGTGCCAGTATGGCAATTCCATGTTCGCCGATCGGCCCGCTCAGCAGGATCCTGTCTCCGGGTCGGGCGCGATTGGCCGACATCTCGACACCCTCCGGCATCAGCCCGATGCCGGTTGTATTAATAAAAACACCGTCGCCGCAGCCTTTCTCGACGACCTTAGTGTCCCCAGTGACGACCTGCACGCCGGATGCATCCGCTGCCTGTTGCAGCGAATGGACCACCCGACGTAAGACATCCATGGGAAGGCCTTCCTCAATGATGAAGGCGGCACTGAGGAACAGTGGCTGCGCGCCGCCCATGGCCAGATCGTTCACGGTGCCGTGCACGGCAAGGGAGCCGATATCGCCGCCGGGGAAAAACAGCGGTTTCACTACAAAGGAATCGGTGGTCAAGGCAATGCGGGAACCGTTTATGTCGACTACTGCCTGGTCGTCCAGTTTTGACAAAGCAGGATTCCGGAACGCAGGGAGGAAAATGTCCCGCACCAGTTCAGCGCTGAGTTTCCCTCCGCTACCGTGGCCCAACAGAACCCTATCCCGAGCGAGCAGAGGCGCTGGGCAGCTGATCTCGGCGACTGTTTTCTCTGTGTCTGCCATGGACATTCGGCTCATCGTGCCACCGCATGCCGGCGGTAATGGTAATAGGCAGCGCAAGCACCTTCGGCGGAAACCATGGGCGCGCCCAGCGGGTTTTCGGGGGTGCATCGTATGGCGAATGCCGGACAATCGGTCGGTTTCTTCAGGCCTTGCAGCACCTGCGCACTGATGCATTCGACCGGCTCGTCCGCCGAGATCAACTCCAGATCGAAATTCTTATTCGCATCGTAAGTCGCGTACTCGGCACGAAGCCGCAACCCACTACAGGGAATTCTGCCGATACCACGCCATTTCTGGTCGGCAATTTCGAACACTTCCTTCATGATTTCCTGGGCCGGTTGATTACCGGCGTAAGTCACCGAGCGGACGTACTGGTTCTCCACCTGCGCCTTACCCTGCTCCAGTTGTTTCACCAGCATCAGGACGGCTTCCAGGATGTCCACGGGCTCGAAGCCGCCTACCACGATGGGAACGGCGAACTCGCGGACCAGCGACTCATACTCCTGGTAGCCCATCACGGTGCAAACATGGCCCGGAGCAATGAAGCCTTGCACGCGGTTTTCCCGCGAAGCCAGCAAAGCGCGAATTGCCGGCGGCACCAGCACGTGCGAGACCAGCATGGAAAAGTTCGTCAGGCGTTCACGCTTCGCCTGCCAGGCCGCCATGGCATTGGCGGGCGCTGTCGTTTCGAAGCCGATGGCGAGAAAAACTATCTTGCGGTCAGGATGCGCACGGGCGACCTTTACTGCTTCGAGAGGAGAATAGGCGAGCCGGACGTCGGCGCCCTGCGCCTTAGCCCGAAACAGGTCTGAATTCGAGCCAGGAACACGTAACATGTCGCCATAGGAGACCAGAGTCACATCGGGACGCGAAGCCAGCGCGATGGCTTTGTCGATTGTCTCCAGCGGAGTGACGCAGACCGGGCAACCCGGCCCGTGTACCAGCTCAATCTGCGAAGGAAGGAGTTCATCGAGACCATAGCGCATAATGGTGTGGGTTTGGCCGCCACATATTTCCATCAACACCCAGTGCTGGGTGATGCATTCGGCGATTTCTTTGGCCAGGGCCTTGGCTATGCGTTCGTCCCGGTACTCATCGATGTACTTCATGGCACTCTTGCTCGTCTGAAATGAAGTGGCCGCCGCTTTGGTTAGAAACTGAGTGAAGAAGCTAATCGCGCGAATCATCCGGAGCTGGACAACTCTTCCGAGGGTGGAAGTTCTCCTTGCAAAACGCCCATCTCCTCCAGTAACTGGTAGGTCCGCTCGGCCTCTGCCGCGTCCACACGGCTGATCGCGAAGCCCACATGCACAATCACGTAGTCCCCCACGTTAGCTTCGGGAACAAAGTCCAGGCTGACATGCCGGGTGATCCCTCCGAACTGCACCCGGCCAATGCGCAAGCCGTTCTGCTCTTCGCTTCCCACAATTTTTCCGGGTATGGCCAGGCACATAGTCGGTTTTCCTTTACAAACTACGCCACAGTGTTCAGTTGGATCTGTCGTTTATGACACAGCTCGCTGAGAGCAGCTTCTGTCAATGGGCCCAAGGCGGTCTCGACTGCAGGCGATAACGTCATGCCCCAGTCGGTGGTCTCCGGTTGTATGCCTAATAGCGAAACTCGAGGTGGCCGTCTCGCCAGGATGCGCAGCGCAGCCAGGAGATCAGTCAGTCCCAAGTGGTGCACGCTTCCGTTGCCGGGCAGCTTATCTAATTCCGCACCCGACATCCGAATCAGCGTGCCGGGAGCTTGGCCCACATCCACGGCATCAAGCACCATCAAGTCAGAACAATCCCAGAGGTAGTTTAGTAACTCCAAGCCAAGGGTGCCTCCTTCAATAACGGCCACATCCTGCGGCAATCTCTCGTCGCTCTGGAGACGCTCGACAGCTCGTGCGCCCACTCCGTCGTCGGAGTGAAGAATGTTGCCCAGACCAAGCACCACCATTCTCGAAAGGGGAGTGTTCATTCTCTAACCCGCCTTGCGCGCAGCTGATTCTTCTTCTTCCAGTTCGTCGGCAGGGACGAATTTGTACCCGGTGAACATGCTCTCAATCAGGCCGTTCCGCTCCTCCCACGACACCAGAACCGCGCTGTAGACGTGGTGAATGACGAACGCAAAGAAGGCGAACATGATCGAGAAATGAATGAGGCGGATGTGTTGGATGTCTATCAGCCACGGGAACCAGCCGATCAACGCACCCAGCAGCCAGCCACCACGCACCTGGCCATAGAGGGCCAAGCCGGTGAGAATTTCAATCAGCATCAGCGTGAACATGAACAGGTAGGTCACAGCTGCCAGGGCGTTATGTCCGACGCGATGGACCAAGTCTTTGCGCAGGAAGCTGTAATAGGCCAGCATGTTGCCCATGCCTCGCCATTGACGGCGGTGGATGGGAAAGAACTCCCGCCAGTTCGACCATTCGTTACCCTGGAAGAACCAATACATGCGCAAGAGAAACGCTCCAATGAAAACGAAGCCGGAGATCACGTGAATGAACCGTATGGTCGCCATAAGGAAGATGGTTCGGCTGCTCGCAACAAAGAACGGATTGTGCATGTAGTATCCCGTGAACGAGAGGACAACCACAGACAAGAATATCAACCAGTGCGAGACGCGCACGGGCAACTCCCACACGTAAACTCTAACAGGCGGCCAACCTGGCTCGGGGCGGTGGGCTTCCCCCCACGCATACTGCCTTAGCTTGATCATCGGCAGCCTCCTTTCAGCTCGCCTTCTTGATCGCGTAGCGTCTCCCGCGTGCGTCAACAACGTGCACGGCACAGGCCAGGCAAGGATCGAACGAGTGAATCGTGCGCAGGATCTCGAGCGGCCGCTCCGGGTCCGCAATCGGCGTCTTCAGCAGCGACGCCTCGTAGGCGCCGCGCTGTCCTTTGGCGTCCCGGGGGCCGGCATTCCAGGTAGTCGGCACGACGGCTTGGTAATTCTTGATCTTCTTGTCTTCGATTTGCACCCAATGTGCGAGCGAGCCGCGTGGAGCTTCGTGAAAACCGAAGCCGTGCGCTTCGCGTGGCCAAGTGTCTGGGTCCCATTTGTCGCCGTTGTGCACGCGGAGATCACCGTGGACTACAAGGTTGGTCCCCAGTTCGTCAATCCATTTGCTTACGTAGCGCGCCATGAGCTGCGCCTCGATGGCGCGCGCGGCAATGCGTCCGAGAGTCGAGAAAAGCGCAGCCGGTTGCGCGTTCAACTTGGCGAGAGCCCCATCAACGAGAGTTTTTACCTCCTGGTGTCCGAAGGCGTATGCGATCAGCATGCGCGACAACGGCCCAACCTCCATGGGCTGATCCTGGTAACGAGGCGTCTTCAGCCAGGAGTACTTGTGATCGGTTTCGAGGTACTGGTAGGGTGGTTTCGGACCTGTGTACTTCGGTTTTGTCTCGCCTGCGTAGGGATGCTTTGCAGCACTGTCTCCGTCCGAGTACTCATACCAGGAATGCGTCACGTATTCGGCTACATTGGCCGGATCAACCGGATGCACGGTGGCAAGATCGCGGTTTAAGATGATCCCGCGCGGCAGGAAAAAGCGCGATGCATCCTTTATGCCGCCTTGGGGGTAGTCTCCGTAAGATAAGAAGTTCCCCAGTCCTTCGCCTCGACCGAACCAGTCGGGATAAAAGCCCGCGACTGCCAGCACGTCGGGAATATAGACCTGGTCGACAAATTGCTGTGCCCGTGCTGCCACCTCGGTTAGGAAGCCGATCCGCTCGGAGTTGATCGTAGCCTGCGGCTCGTTGGGATCCATTGCGGTCGACATGCCTCCCACCAGGTACGTCTGCAGATGCGGGTTCTTGCCACCCAACACGGCATGGATGCGGATGTACTCTCTCTGGAATTCAAGCGCCTCGATGTAGTGCGCGACCGCCAGCAGGTTTGCTTCAGGGGGCAGGTGATAGGCGGGATGGCCCCAGTAACCGCTGCTGAACAGGCTCAACTGTTGGCTCTCCACCAAGGCCTTGACGCGTTCCTGGATGCCTTTGAAATAGGTCCGGCTGGACTTTGGCCATTCAGAAATCGACTCCGCAAGCTGCGAAGTCTTTCCCGGATCTGCCTTCAGGGCCAATGTGACGTCGACCCAATCGAGTGCGTGCAGGTGGTAAAAGTGGATAACGTGGTCCTGCACCTGTTGGCTGGCTGCGATGATATTGCGGATGATGCGCGCGTTCTGTGGAACTTCGATCCCCAGGGCGTCCTCGACGGCGCGTACCGAAGCCAAGGCATGGACGGTTGTGCACACGCCGCAGATCCGCTGTGCCCAGATCCAGGCCTCCCGCGGGTCGCGCCCGCGCAGAATCAGTTCGATGCCGCGAAACATAGTCCCTGAACTCCAGGCGTCAGAAATCACACCGTCATCCACCTGGGCCTCAATGCGCAGGTGACCTTCAATTCGGGTCACCGGGTCAACCACGATACGGGCCATAATTTCCTCCTACGCTTGTTTCGGCGGCTCTTGGTTCGCCGGTGGATGTTGTTGCTCGGGAACGGTCCTCATGCGATCGCGAACCGCGCTGGCTATGCCGTGAAGTATGGTCCCGCCCGCAACAGCCGCAGTTATGCCTAGCCCGATCTCGCCTGCAGTCACATCCACGCCAAATCCCGGCACGGAAGGCAAGCGGTCGTAGAAAGGGGAGCGGGTGTCCCAAAATCGGTGTGAGGCGCAGGCCAGGCAGCCATGGCCCGCCTTAACCGGCCAACTGGTCCCATCGTTCCAGCGCACCGAGGGGCAGTTGAAGGTCGCCTCCGGGCCCTTACACCCCATCTTGTAGAGGCACCAGCCCTTGCGGTGACCCTCATCGCCCCACTCCTGGACAAAGCGACCCGCATCGTAGTGGGCTCGCCGCTCGCATTGGTCGTGAATAATGCGGCCGTAGGCAAAGAGAGGACGGTTGTATTGATCCACTGCCGGCATTTCTCCGAAGGTCAGGTAGTGGACCAGGACCGCCGCCGTGTTGGCTGGATTGTGCGGGCAACCACCAAGGTTGATTACCCTGGCTTCGGGAACCGCTTCCTCGATGCCGACTGCACCCGTGGGATTGGGGTTCGCCCTCACCAGGCCGCCATCCCAGGCGCACGCTCCCGTGGCAATGGTAGCCGCGGCGTTGCTGCACACGTGGTGCGCGATGTCCAGCGCCGTTCTGCCTCCGATTGTGCAATACACGCCTTCATCGGCCAGGGGAATCGCTCCTTCGACCACAGCGATGAACTTTCCTTTTTCTTCCCGCACTACTCGTTCGAGCGCCGCCTCGGCCTGGTGACCGGCACCCGCCATGATCAACTCGTGGTATTCCCAGGAAAGCAGGTCCAGCACTACCTCCACCACGGAAGGATGACTGGAACGTAGCATGGACTCGGAGTTGCCCGCGCAGTCCTGGAACTGCAGCCAAACAAGAACCGGCTTCCTCGCCTTTCCCAGGGCGGACGCTACCTGGGCCACGTAGCGGGAAGGAAGCGCCAGAGTGGCTACCATGGCCGTGCAGAACTTGATAAATCGCCGGCGGCTTACACCGTTTTGTTGCAGGGCCCCGAATAAGGTCTGGTTGGACGGCAGCATAAGGTCACCTCTCATGCAAGCGAACGAATTCGCTGGAATACCCCAGTGCTCAGCTCATATATCCAAGCGCTCTCCAAGTGCGAATTTTTTGCGTCTGTTAACCCATCCCACTCCCGTTTTGAAATGAGTCCCCTGGCTGTAAATTTAACGCGATCAATTCCCGTGCCTGTGAAAGAAGCGAGAGAAAATCTGGATTCTTCGCGTACAACCCCTGGCATGGGTTAAGGAAGGTGCGGGCTTTCACTCAAATATGAGGGGAAGTTTTCGCATTCGCAGCAAAATAGGGGCTTGGCGTCGTTATGATGCAAACCGGCTCGGATCTCCTCAAGCAACAGTAGTTTTAATCTGCCCACGCAGACTTTAACTGCCACCGGCACCTACACAGTGGTCGCCAACCCCATCGGAAGTGTTACGGGAGTATTAGTCTAAAGGTGACGAGTCCCTAAGCTCTGGCCTAAAACGAGCGCAACGACTTTTTGGGCGCCTGTAAATGGGACAAAAGGCGATCCTTGCGAGTGTCGCCGCTATTGGTGAGCGACTAGAGTCCAACTAGATTTCCAAAGAAGGAATTCGCCTAGCATTGCGTGATGAGCCTTTCTAAACGAGGCGTCTGAAAAGGAAATCAGCAATCTGCTCGAACAAACTCGTTAACGCACATTCATTATTGAAGGCAACTGGCATTTTCACCTCTGCCGGTAATGCTGTTGTCACTCTTTGCCGGTGCAACTGTTAGAGACATTTCAAGGGCTGTTGCTAGTCATGTAAGGATGCTAACCACAGTTTGATGGAATTCAACATTGGCAACTGAGCGAGCCGGATTGTGGATCGGCTCGCGGTTCATTCGCAGGACGAAGCTAATCAACGACTTCGTGGGGGGAAAAACTGGACGATGTCTGTCTGTTCACTCGCCAGCTCCGCCCGATCAACATCAACGAAGCCAACGTCGTCGGCACCGGCTTCAAGACATATCTTTCGCAACTCGCCAGCGTCGAGTATCGGTGGCGGGCTGGCCGGCGCAGACGCAGCTCGTTCATGAAAGCGTTTGACGCTGTCCCCAAAGGCGAACGTTCTCCACCAGTGGCATCAATGAACGCCCATACTCGGTTAGCGAATATCTTTTGTACCGGGTGCCCCTAAAGAGTTGCCAGGTAATGTCACCGGAGAAAACTTATGGGGATTTACGAAGTCTTGGCAGCACTTGTAGTAGTGAACAGCCCAACGGCGAAACGCAAACGCCGAAAAATTGATGTGATCAGTCTCGGCTAACAGTCGATGGTTCATAGACTCACTCCCTCAGGAAAGCAAATCTATTGAATATCCTTCTGTGGCTTCCCAAGGTTCGCTATGAATGAGTCCTGCGTAGAGGCTGCAAACTTCTGTCCTGTTATGCCCTCTGCTCTCAGAGACCACTCACCAAGGTGGGTCTCCTGATTGATCGAGGCGATGCAGTGCCTGTTGAACCACTTCTCGGGAAAGGGGTAGTCATCGCTAGGGTAGTGCAGGTCAGACATGATTAAGGCATTAAACTCTTTGTCGTCGTTGTAGAACCAGTAGTAGCCAGGTCTGTCCTTAAATAATGCCTTCGCTACGGCTATCAGTTCATCTTTCTTGATGTTCTCGGGTACCAGGATATTGTGCCAAAGTTGCCCGCCGACTTTGCCGTTGTGCCAGTAACTACCGAGGAACTTGATCTTGACGGGCAGTGTGTCGGACTGCGCATGGGCGGTGTGGACTAAAACTGCAAAAACGACTGCAATCAAGATTTTTAGCATCCTTCAGCCCTCCCCGATTGCGGCACGTTTCTGCTGCTCTGATTCCGGCGCTCCTCAAAAGTTGTCTTCATACTCGAGTGAGACGACCTGATCGCCAAACCACGCACATCGATAACGCCAAACTCCTACCGCTTTGGCCTTGATGGCTGCGGCAAGACTATCTTCTCCAATCGCAGGATCTATAGGCACCCAAGCCTGAATGGTTTCGTTCGGCTGAAGTATGCACATATCCCTATATTGGTCTTCTACCTTTCCCTCGTTATCCCTTGTCTGCCATACGCGAAAACGAGGTTTGTACTAATTGGGACTGCCTGGAATTGGCCTGACACCAGTCTGGAGTCTGAAACTATCTCTTAGTTCAAAAGAGTTGGACTCGATTGCGACAGCCTCGCGCCTAGTGTTAGCAACGTCTAGATATATTTTCAGCGGGAACGTGATATTCGGGTGAAATCGACTTTTCGCAGTAATCACCAGCTTTGGTTGTGTTAAGGGCGGGTAATTCTTTAGCGTCTCCGCTTCTGAATCATAACGTGGCTTGTCCGTTAGTGGAGTGCCGTCACTGACGCAGAAGTTTAGCCCGACATCCGCGTACATACTGTTGCATTTTGGACAGTGTTTCATGGTCAAAAGGATCTCACAATTGATAAACGTAATCCAAGTCTGCGAAGTTGGACCACTGCGCAGTTTATTGACGCAAGAAACCAACCAGAAATAGACTAACCTCCAAAATAGGTCTTTTAATTGCCACCTGATGTGGTTTTATGTCAAAAAGTCTCGAAAAACGGCCACAGCCGGCAAGTCCCAGTTTACAAACACCAGAAGAAGTCCCTGCCCCATTGGCTACCATCGCGCTCTCTAGTGGAGGGTATTGGCAACGAGTATGGGGATCTATCATTTGGCAAACAGAGGAGTACGTAAAGAAAGATTTTGCGTATTCCATAGTCGCCGCCTTCTTCATTGCCGTTCTAACCTTATTAGACGGGAGCGCCACAATAACCACTCTTTATTGGAGCGTGATCGGTTTCTTGGCGGTGTTTGTTGCTCGTATCGGTCAACACACAATTACTACTCCTGCGTTATTGGATCAGACAATAAAGCATCAACTATTAGAGTGTGAACAACGGTTTGATCGCTTGACGGAGTATAAGTTGATCTTCGAAATTGATTTGCGTAATACCAGGGTTCGAGTCGAGGAGAGTAGACCTAACCAAGGTGAGCCGCACTCGATTCGGATCATGGCGAATATTCAACTGCGATTCGAAAACAGAGATATTTATCCTCTCAGCATGAAGGGGCTTGATATTACTCTTCACCGATTGGGTGTCGTTGATGGATTGCCAAGAGCAGAGATCTTTACCTTCCTCGCAATCCTGCGTATCACGTCGAATGGCATTCAGATAAACAAGCGTGATTTCGAGGGTATGATGATCCAAGAAAGACGCTTAACATCTTTCTATCTAGTTGAAGCCATGATAGCTATTGAGAATGACGAGGAGATAGAGAGATCAAAAGATCTTGATGTTGTTCACTTCCTTCGTGTTTCCATGAAAGCTGGCGGATACCAACCGGAGTTTGCTGCTCATTTACATCCGCACTGGCCAGAGGCACTTGAGGAAGGCGGCACGGACCAAGTTTTTGTAACGAAGGCACCCGTCATTAACAAAGATTATCGCCGCTTCGACTAACACAAGTGAAACTCGATCCCACCCTCCAACCTGGAAAGAAGGTGAGTATTATTTACCATTCATTCGTAAGCAGTGTGGCCTCACAAGTGAAGGAGAAATAAATGTGGTGGAACATTCCTTTGAGATTCTAATTGCATTTGTTCTGCTACTCCTTGGCTCACCGTTTTTGTCTATGCTCAAATCACGCGGGCACTTCGCAAGCGTGTTGGCCGATGAAGTCGAATTGAGGAGGCTTGTAGAATTTCTTACGCCCGAGAAGCTAATCGAGGAAGGCCGACGCATTAAGTGTGTCCCAAAAAGTACCTCACGGAATCCACAAAGAAGAAACCAAAAAAAACAAATCTAAAAAAATGGGTGCGTCCAAGTCTGGACCAACCAACATTTTTTTCCAGACCCCTTGGACAACTCAGCCGCGCCTGGCCTTTGCCTTTTTTGCACTCTTAGTTGCTTTCTTGAGCGGCGGTCTGCCGGGCTTGCGATCCTTGACCAGCTTCAAATCCTCTTCCTGGATCACGTAATCTCGCCCGACCTTCTGTGCCGGCAGCCTTCCTGCCCAAATGAGCGCTTGAATCCGTGCGACCGTGATGCCAAGCCTTTCAGCAACCTGCGGTGTGCTCAGTAGCTTCATGCCAACTTTATAAGAGGAGCAGATAAGGTGTGTCAAGGCAAATATATCTCTTGACATACTATTTGTTGAAACATATAGTTTCCAGCCGGAGGTAACTTATATGGCAGGACAGGTAATCAAACGCGGTGACAGACAGTACGTTGTGCGCATTTTTCAGGGGCGCGATGCGCAGGGAAAGCGACGTTATCTCAATAAGACTATTCGCGGCACAAAGAAAGATGCTGATAAATACCTTAGTAAGACCCTAACTGCAATGAGCACGGGAACGTACATCGAAGCCTCGACGCTCAGCGTTGACGAGTACCTTGATCGCTGGTTGCAGAATGCGGCAAGAGGCAGGGTGCGCGAACGAACATTCGACGATTATTCTGACCTTCTAAAAAGATATGTACGTCCTGCGCTTGGCAAAATGCGACTATGCGACCTCCGGCCACTCGCAATTCAGAACCTTTACACGGACATGCAGGACAGGGATCTTTCGGCTCGAACGGTGCGTTACACGCACGCTGTACTCAATTCAGCATTGAAGCAGGCCGTTAAGTGGCTGATGCTGTCACAGAACCCGGCGGCGCTTGTGGAATTGCCTAAGCTAACCCGCAAAGAAATGAGCGCGCTCTCCGTTGATGAGGCCGCCCGGTTCCTCGCAGCCGCGAATGAGGATCGCTTTGCGTTGCTCTTTGCGCTGGCGCTTTCGACAGGGATGCGACCGGAAGAATATCTAGGCCTTCAATGGAAGGACCTTGACTTAGAGACGGGCGTCGCGACCGTTCAGCGGGTGCTTGTATGGCGCGACAAGAAACAGGGATGGAGTTTTACCGAACCAAAGACCGCAAAAAGCCGACGAAATATTCCGCTCCCGGCGTCGATTGTTCGCTCTCTTATCAGCTATAAATCGCGACAGGGTGAGCAGAGATTGAAAGCTGGCAAGAAATATGAAAACAATGACCTTGTCTTAGCTACTCGAAAAGGTGCGCCGCTAATGAGGCGTAACATTCTGCGATGTCATTTCAGGCCCATCCTCGAAAAGGCAGGGTTGCCAGCATCGCTCCGGCTCTATGACTTGCGGCACACGTGCGCTACGCTTTTGCTCGCGGCAAACGAGCATCCGAAAGTTGTTAGTGAACGGTTGGGGCATTCCAATATCACCCTAACCCTCGGTACCTATTCCCACGTCTTGCCTTCAATGCAGCACGCCGCTTCTGAGAAATTGGAGCGTATGTTGTTCGAGAAAACTGGCACGCTTTAACGCCAGTTTTTTGTCTTGGCACACTATAGGCACACAAATTAAGAAAGGGCGTCAGACATTGACGCCCTAACTTTTTGATTCTAATGGTGCACCCGGCACGACTCGAACGTGCGACCCCCTGATTCGTAGTCAAGCCGAATGCTGCTTCTCGGGCGGTATTGACCTTTCACTCAAACGGTCAAAATGCCGCCCAACCCTTTGTAAACATTGAATATAACAACGACGGGGTTGCACTTCATGTTACACTCCCTTTACTCAGTTTTACAATCGGTTTGAGGAATACTTAGAGGAAAATTGAACCGCACGACGCAAAAAGAAACGGACTGGACCAAGGTCTTGACACCTTGGACCAGCCCTACACCGTCAACCCTTTGTTACCGAAAGGATCGACAATGCGAAACGATGATAGCAACGACTGGCGGAAACGAAAGCGAAACCCAGGCGGAAGCGTTTACACCACCCTCGGCAAACTTTGGGTAAGGGTCCAATATCAAGATGCGAACGGAAAGCGCCGTGAACGTCGAGTCGAAATTGAGAGCGGCAAGCGCAAGGATGCGAGAAAGAAAATCACTGCGCTCCGAAAGTCGTTAGAACAAGATGGGCCCGTTGCACTCGAGAAATATAACGCCACGTTTGGCGAACTCGCAGCCGCATACAAACAGACCCGATTGCAGCCCGCCGTAATACGCAACGGCATAAAAGCCAGCGGCCTCAAATCCTGGAAGACTCCCACCTATCAACTCAAGTCGCTGGTTGAATACTTCGGCGAGCGCACCCACCTCCGCACTATCACAAAGGCCAAGGTCGAAGATTTCAAACGCGACAGACTGAACACTGAAACTCGCAATGGCAAGGAGCGATCGCTCGCCAGCGTTCACCGGGAGATCGCCCTCCTCCGCACGATGCTGAATTTTGCTGAGGAGCAGAACTGGCTTGCCAAAGCACCATCGTTTAAGGGCCTTATCACCAAGGAAAATAACGAGCGATCGAAAACACTCACCTTTGCGCAAGAACAGCGACTGCTAGCACAGTGCGTCGGTCGAAGGAAACACCTCAAAAACATTTTGATTCTGGCGCTGGAGACCTGTCTCAGGCGTCGTGAATTGCTAACGCTTGAATGGGCAGATGTCGACTTTACCGCCGGTGTTATTAGAGCCAGGGCGACGAACACGAAGACGGAAAAGGCCCGCGAGATAGCTATCAGCGAACGAGCGCGGGAGGCGCTGAGCGAACTCTGCGCAGCAGCGCCCGCAGGGTACACAGGCCGGATTTTTCCTTACAGCGAGCTCGGCAGCTCGTTTGAAGGCGCGTGCAAAGACGCGGGCATCACCGGCCTCAGATGGCATGATCTTAGGCATTCCGGTATTAGTCGCCGCGTTCAGGCGGGCCAGCCACACCCACAGATCATGCGCGTCTCGGGACACTCCGAGTTCCGCACGTTTACGCGATACGTCAACCAAAACGAAGAGACGCATAGGGAAGACGCGGAGACCTACAGCGCTTACGTCCGCGCACAACTCGCCAAACTGGAACTTGAGAAGCAACAAGAGATGGCCGAACACGAAAGCGAGGCCGTCAATTGATAAGCGAACCTGACGCCCGATTTGTGCGAACACTAAGGGATGAGCTGAGTAGGCAGAGCAGAATCGATAGAGTCGCGGCCTTAGTGATGCTCGTCTCAATCGAGAGGGAAGTAAGCGGCGCTAAGTCAGTTCAGGAAAATAGCCGACTTATTTCAAAACTGCGGGACTACTGGCTTAACGCTGAAGAAGAGCTTAAGAACAAGGCTAAGCAACATTACGACGAACGGATCGATAAACTGAAAAGAGCCTTGAAGGAGGGGCGGATAGACTTCACACGGGAAAGCGTTCGAAATCTTAGTAGGAAGAGGCAGATATGGATCGCGCACGAAGCAACTATACTTCTAAGTAGCACACCAGTTTGGCTTGAGGTGTTCAGCGATGAAATCACTATCCTGTTAACGGGGAAACCTGGTCCCGGTAGACCTAAAGAAACCATGGACGAATTCCTGGACAAGGTTGCAAGCGCAATCCGCAAGCTTGGACCAGATCCGCGACAATCAGCCGTCGCAAAACTGCTCGGTTGTGACCCGAGCTATCTGCGCTTCCGGCGAAAGAAGCTGGGCTTCAAAAAATGGAGCGAGGTCTTAGCTCGCATTCAAACTTAGGCTCTTCTGAGGGCTATTAGAGGTAAACGGGGCGGCCGTCACAGGCCGCCTTTTATTTTCCTTGAGGATTTTTCGGCACTTCAAACAAAGGACCTTCTGACTAGAATTCAGATAGGGCCCCGAAATGAGGATCTTTATTGTCGCCTAATTAAACATCGCGACAGTCAGTAAAGGCCGGGTGTAACTTGTGTAAAGTTTTGAAAAGTGGAGATTTCGAAGTTTGAAAGGGAAGGATCGTCTAATGCGAAGAACAAACGAAACAAGAACGATTGGCGGCAAGGAGTTTCTAACCGAGCTAGCAGCCACTAAGTACCTTGGCTTTCGCAACCGCCTGACGATGTACCGACGACGACGGTACGCCGGACTGCCCTTCTACAAGATCGGCCAGGAAATTCTGTACTCACGTCAAGATCTTGATGAATTTATCGAACAACGTCGACGCGTTAAGTCAGAGGCAGCATGATGCAGGCTACTGCCCGAGCGCGTGAACTGGACCATGTCAACGCGCGTGAAGTCGTCTCACGGCTCAAAGGTGCGAGGCGCTGCGGCAAGGGCTGGGTTGCCCTGTGTCCTGCTCACGATGACCACGCTCCAAGTTTGAGCATCAACGAAGGCTCTGAGGGCCGCGTTTTACTAAAGTGCTTGGCAGGGTGCTCGTTTTCGGCTGTATGCACAGCGGTAGGAGTTGACCCGCGCAGTCTGGGCCCAGATGCAACCACTCGCCCTGCTACCAAGAGGCTTCCTCGCATCATTGCCACATACCCCTACGTCGATGAAGACCGAAAGCTTCTATTCGAGACCTTGCGCTATGACCCAAAAGGTTTCAAGCAATGCCGACCAAATGGTCGCGGCGGACGGCTATGGAATCTCGCCAACGTGCGTCGCGTGCTCTATCACTTACCTGACATTCTTCTTTCTGATCCATCAACGCGCGTGTTCATTGTCGAAGGCGAAAAGGATGTGGACAAACTCACCGAACTGGGCCTAGTCGCAACCACTAATGCCTGTGGCGCCGGCAAGTGGCGCGATGAATACAACGAAACCCTGCGACGTCGCCATGTTGTGATTCTGCCAGACAATGACGAGACGGGCCGGAAGCATGCCGCTCAAGTGGCAACGTCGCTCTTGGGCATAGCCGCAAGCATCAAGATAGTTGAGCTGCCAGGTCTGCCATTGAAGGGCGATGTAAGCGATTGGCTGGGGTTGGGAAACGAGATTAAAGAGCTTCACGCACTGGTAGACGCGACATCCCTTTTCGAATGCGTACCTGACGGTCACTTGAACCGCACAGCTTCCTATTCAGAGGAAGAGGAACTCCAACGCCTCTCTGCGTTATCACCACTGGAATACGACCGGGAACGCAAGGACACCGCGAAAGCTTTGAATTGCCGACCCGAGACGTTGGACAAGCTAGTAAAGGCGCTGCGACCAACGCACGAAGGCGGGCTGCAGGGCCGCGGCATCGACTTAGGAACCATTGAGCCCTGGCCGGAACCCGTCAACGGTGCCGAAGTGCTCAACGAGGTTGCGGAGGCAATCTCACGTTACCTTGCCTTGGGACCAGGCGAAGCCGATGTGTTAGCGATCTGGTCTGCGCACGCTCACGCGTTCGAGGCCTTTGACTTCTCGCCCCGCTTGAATTTCTCGAGCCCTGAAAAAGGTTGCGGCAAGACGACTGGCCGCGACGTCGTTGGTTTGTTTGTTCCGCGACCCCTGGCAACAGAGAATCTGAGTGTCGCGGTTCTGTTCCGCGTAATCGAATCACAGAAACCAACCTTATTAGCGGATGAGTGTGACGCATGGGTGAACGACAACGAAGAGCTGAGGGGCCTGATAAACGCCGGGCATCGCCGCGGAGGACAGGCGCTACGCTGTGAAGGCGAGAGCAATGAGGTGCGAGCCTTCAACGTGTTTGGACCAGCCGCGCTTTGTGGTATCGGCTCGCTACCTGGCACGCTTTCCGACCGCTCGATCGTAATTCGGCTTAAGCGTGCCAGGCCCGGCGAGCTTCGCCAACGCTTCGACTCGCGACACACAGAGCGCGAACAGGAACTTGCCCGCAAGCTTGCCCGCTTCGCAGGAGATAATTTTACCGCATAGAAAAATGCGACCCGGTGTTGCCCGCTAACGCCTTCAACCGGATTGCAGACAACTGGCGGCCGCTGTTGGCTATTGCTGAGGTTGCCGGTGGCGACTGGCCGCAACGCATCGCGGACGCCTTTGCGAAGTTGATGTCTGGGCATGATGCGGACGAGCAAGGCCTCGGCATCATGCTGCTGTCTGACATTCAACAGGCGTTCGGGGAAAAAGACGCCGACAAACTTTTTTCGAAAGAGCTGGTTGAGGTTTTGTGCGCCATGACGGATCGCCCCTGGCCGGAGGGACGACGGGATAAACCAATCACAGAGGCATGGCTCGCGCGACGGCTTAAGCCGTTTGGCGTCCACCCGAAGTCGATCCGAATAGAGCCACACAACCTCAAGGGATATGAACTCAGTGCTTTTCAAGACGCGTTTTCGCGATATTTGCCAGATAAGGGGCTTTCAAACCGTCACAGCCTCACAACCCGCGTAAACATTGACGAAAACGAAAATTCGAACCGTCACAGCCGAAATGGTTGTGACGCTTTGAAAACGCACGAAACCCGCATAAACATTGGCTTGTGCCAGCGTGACGCTTTGAAACCCCCTACCGAGGCGATCGAGACAGATCGGTACATTCCAACATTCACAGATCCAGACCGGCAAGCCGCTTGGGACTTGTGGGAAAAGTGACCGGCAGAAGAGTGACAGGGCCTTTGAAGCTTAGGCTACTGAGTATGAATCAGAAGGCCGCGAAACTAACTCGCGTGAATTTGCTATAGAAACGAGCGCGAAACTAATCCGAAGGAAGCGACCGATACTCTAAATTTTCCTCTAACGGGAGAGCGGCGGCGAGCGAGCTAAGGCAATTTTTGCAAGGCGTACTCCGATCGGTACTCCTCGAAGGCGGAAAAGACCAAAAAAGTTTGGCCCGAGGCTAGGTCCTGGCGCTCCTGATGCCGGGCGAACTCGGAAAACATTCTGAAATCTCGGGCCAATTCAATTTACCAGGAGGTACAATGCGAGGAGGGAGAGAGCGGGAATGAGCGATGACCTAAGAAACCTGCAAGATGAACTCGATGACCTGGATCTCCGCAAGCGGACCACCGCTGAATAAGCGGGCTGATGCAACGCTCGCCTTCAATCGGGCCTTAAATGAGAAGGCTGACGGGCAAAGGCGAACGTCCGCAGATTTGATCCACAGGCTTCACCAACCCCCCGCCTCCCAAGATTAAAGAAAGCGATGGACCAGGAAGAACGCGAACGAAGGCGCGCCCGAAGGCTCGCAAACCTGAAGCCTTTCAGCAGCGAGCATCAGCCAAAGAATCGACGCTCGCGGAAAGGCATCCCGAACCGAAAGACGATCTATAACCTCATCATGAAAGAATTCGACAAGCAGGAAGCGAGAGAAGCCAGGAAGGCAAAGGCTCGGAATCAAGATTGAAAAAATTGATCGAGGGCGAAGTTTGAAAAACTTTGATTAATCAAAGCTCGAATAACCGTTACTTTCTCGTTACTCCCCGTTTGATTTCATCTCTGCTTTTTCTCGTTACTGCTTCTGTTTTTTGCACCCTTTGCTGTAACGTCGAAGGGCCAACTTGAAAAAACTTGATTATTCAAGTTTCCACGCAGCAGGTTTCCGCTTTCGTGTCCGTGTAGAATGCGAACGGGTCGATGCAGGTAGTGTTACAAGGTTCACGCTGAAACCATCTGAGCGTATGGCAAGTACCTAGCCGCGTACACTCGGGCTCAGGCTGGCGAAGACGGGGGTCGCCTTGCCAGCCTAACAGCCGGAGGTCGTGAAATCGAAGGACGGACAGTGTTAGAGATTGAACTGCCATCCCACGTAGGCGACCAACGTGGGCTGCCCAGTTGCCGCCCCGCGCAGATTTCTGCCTGACGAGAACAGCAGCGTGTAATGCTTGCTCATCTTGAAGCGCCCGCCGACATTAAAGATTAGTTCGTGGTCCGCAAAGTCGCGTTTGGCGGTGCCGTGAAGCTCTGCCAGCAACTCAAGACGCTTATTGATCTCGTGCCGAACGGCGAATCCGTACACTAATTCATCCTTTTCGCGCTGGACGAATTGATACCCGACTTCGGCATCGATTGTGAAGGGTCGCTGTTGTCGACTCATCTCGATAGGCAAACGCAATTCAGCGCCTTGCTCGATCAGCCCGCGTCTAGCTGAAGAAGCCGAGGTCCTGATTTCAAGTTGCGGGTATGTGGACATGTTAAAGCCATGTTGAGCCTTATCCAGAAAACGCCACTTTGCGCCCAGGTTCGTGCTGCCGATACCTGACTGTGTGCCCGTTTGCTGGTCTTTCAGAATTAACCAGGGGACCTCCGCCTTAAGCTGGAGCCGCTGGCCCAATCCATAATTGATGTCTAAGAGCGGAGTTCCAAAAAGACGGCTGGTTCGATTTTGTGAAAGCGTCCAAGCGACGTTAATTTCCCAACGACCGGTTCCGGGTGTGTCCGGGTCATCGGTAAGCAGCGGTGGGCCTGCTTGAGCGACCGCCTGCCGTGGCACAGCGGCCACACAGATCGCAAAGACAAACAACAAGAGAATCTGTGAGCGCATAGCTCGTCAGGATAGCAGGTCGGCGGATCTCTCCCGATCTCTCGTCGGCCTCCGTTTTTAAATAAATCGGGTACGGTTGTCTTTGGGCAGGTTCTTGAATAACCACGTGCGAAAATTTGTCAGGGATATTCAATGCAAAGGATAGGCGTCTAACAGAATGCGGAACCGCTCCTGTGAAACGTGCAAAGTCTTCTCAGGGTTTCAAGCTTTAGTGCCCAGAGGGTGCGTACCCATTGAAAGCTGATATGAGAGCGAAAGCTTACGCCAGATCATTCGATATACGTGCCCTTCGTCGCACTGACGTTTCGTTCCAGCGTCGAAGAGTCTCCATATATTGCATTCCGGCGACGGAAAGCGGATAACCGGACACGTTTGGACTTTGAGAGAATTGCTTAGGGCTTAGTCAATTCTCTCAATGCCAAAGTTGGGTTCCACCGTGATTTTGAATCGATGCCGTTGCGCCGCGACTGGCGGCTTCAGGCTTAATACGCGCACGTCGGCTGTCAGTTCGTTGCCTCTCAGCAGTTTAACTTTTATCTCTCTGTCGCGTTCGTAGTCGTTTTCAACGCATACAAATCCGTTGTTCTGCTTGTAACCTATAACGAGTTCTTTTCGGTCGCCTCTCTTGAGTTTGGCAACGTGGGACTTCTGGTATAGCCAATACGCTCTGTCTATATGCGTGTTGGTCGGATCGTTAAACTCAATCGTCGCCATCAGCTCGGTGTCTGCGTACTCACTTCCGAATACAGCGACAAGCGCTACAAGCCCTTTCTGCCTCGCTGATGTGATCTTGCGAGCAACACCACGATCTAAATCTATGTGTGCAATCTCAGCCCGCACAAACTTAAGATTTGGCAGCGGCGCGGGTGATAAGTGAACTGCTAGCTTAGTTGGCGTCGATTCTGGCGTCGATTCTGGCGGCGGTGCGGGTATAGGCTCGGGCGTGGCAATCCATGCGGCAAGTACGAAATAGATAAAACCCACAAGGCAAACAACGGCAAAAATACGAAAGCCTTTGGTGGCGCCTTGTGCGTTCGTTACGATAGAAGCGCTCAGGGCTAACGGCAACGTAAGCGCCGCCGCGAAGGCTAGCAAAACTAGGGGCCATGGACCTTTCAACTTTTCTGCCTTATCGAGCGCGAGAAGAACGAGAGCGAGGATAACGCCAAACAGAAAACTGCCCACCGCGAAGTCAATCTTAGGCATGAAGCAAGACCGCCTTTTCTGACGCGAGAAAAACAGAAAATGGTCATTGCTGGCTGAGGTTCCATTAGGTAGAATTCAACGCAGCAATCTCGCGCTTTGGACTGTGTGAGATTCTAAGGTATGAAGTCTGCGGAATGCTATCTTGTGTTCTGCAGGCTTTTTACTTTTGGCGGGATTCCTTTGCCGCATTGGTGTGTAAGAGTATCATCCAGATGAAACTCACAAATTTAATTCTCGCGCTGTTTGCCGTCGCAGCCGTTCCGAGTCTTGCGATTCAACAAACCACTCGCGTCCAAGTCGTAAACCTCGACGGCAGTACCAGCGGTAAGCGTTTCGATGGGATCGGTATAGTGAATGGCGGCGGCGCCACTTCCGTACTATTGAAAGACTATCCTGAACCTCAACGCAGCCAGATTCTCGACCTTGTGTTCAAGCCCAAATTCGGAGCCTCAGTCAGCGCGCTCTTTATAGAGATACCCGGCGATGGCAATTCAACGCAGGGCTCGATGCCAAGTCATATGAGAACTCGCGAAGACCTCAATTACTACCGCGGTTACACGTGGTGGTTTTTGCGCGAGGCGAAAAAGAGAAATCCGAACCTCCGTTTAGACGGCACCGCCTGGAGTGCCCCAGGCTGGATCGGCAACGGAGAGTTCTGGTCGCAGGATGCTGCCGATTACTACGTGAAGTGGCTTGAAGGTTTGAGACAAGTTTATGGTTTGGAGTTTGACGCGATTGGTTGTCGAAACGAAAAGGGTGCGAACTTTGATTTCGTGAAGAAGTTTCGCGCGACCCTCAATGCGCACGGTTTCGCAAAAGTCAAAATCCATGGCTTCGATAATTGGCCCAACAACAAATTTGATTTCGTAAAGGAACTGCTCACTGACCAAACCTTGCGAGACTCCATTGACATCATCAGTGGCCACATTCTCGCTACGGAAGCCCCAGCATCGTCAGAGGTGCAGGAGCTCGCGGCCAAAATGAATAAGCCGATTTGGAATACTGAAGAACACGTCTACAAGAAAGGGTTCGACTGCGCAATCAGCATCGTGGAAGCCTTCAACCAAAGTTTCATTCGCAGTGGTGCTACGAAGGTTGTGAACTGGTACGACATCGCCGGCGTCTATCCGATTGAACCCTATTCAGAAGATCCGGCGATGATCCTCGCGCGTTCGCCGTGGAGCGGCAATTATCAGATCCGCGAAGCGCTGTGGGGATACGCGCACTATGGCCAATTCACAGAGGCAGGTTGGCAATACATCGATGGAGGACAAGGTGAACTAGCTGGCGGCGGTAGTTTTGTCAGTTTGAAATCGCCAGTTAAAGATTACAGCATCATTATTGAGACGAAGGAAGCAAAACAGCCACAGCAAATTGAATTCAAAATCAGTGGTGGACTGTCGACGAAAGACTTGGGTGTCTGGCGCAGCAACGCCAAAGAACAATTTATTCGGCAGCCAGACATCGTACCTGTGAACGGCAGTTTCAAAGTTATAGTGGATCCAGATTCCATTTACTCGCTATCAACAACCACTGGTCAGGGCAAAGCGGGCTTTGCAAACATCCCTTCGCCAAAGCCATTCCCATTTCCCTATCGCGAAACATTCAATCGGTATTCCGAACCAAAAAATCACGGGTACCTGCCCAAATATACTGCCGATATTGCCGAGGTTTTTGAGGTTACATCGTGTCCAAATAGGAAAGGAAAATGCCTGCAACAGGTAATTCCGGTGCCACCACTTTCGTGGGCGCCCGAGTGGGCCCCTTACACGATTCTTGGCGATGAGGGTTGGCAGAACTATGAAGTCAGCAGCGACGTGTATTTAAATCAAGACGAGTCAGCGGCTGTGATGGGCCGAATCAATCACGTCGGCACCGGATATGGTTCGGTTCCGAAAGGTTATTTCTTGCAATTGGACCAGAACGGAGATTGCCGTTTGGTGCTAATCAAGGGACAGAAAGATAAGGAGAACCCCGAGGGTGGAGAGAGTGTGCTGGGTGCTATTCGTCTGAACAATACGCAAATGAATCGCTGGCATAACTTAACGCTTCGTTTTGATGGCTCAAACATCACCGCCCTGGTTGACGGCAAGGCAGTCTTGCGAGCAACCGACACCACCTACGCGAGAGGAATGGTGGGACTCATGACAGGGAGTGGAAAGAAACTCAGTATGTCGTATTTCGATAACTTGTTGATTCGGGGATTGTGAAAGAAAAAGTTAGGGCTCAGTAGGCCAACTGACTAGTAATTATGACTCTCCCACCTTGCCAAGTCACGCCGACCCGTTCAATTACGCTTGTCGTAACAGGGTCGCAGCCCCAACGGTTACAGTAAACAGGACTCTGAAGCTTTGTCACTCGATAGGACAAGAAGCTGCAAGTAAATCTCCGTATTATGAGTGAATTAGCCGGCGCTCTTTCGCGATTTGCATCTCCAACGACTCGATGTGCTTTGCATAAGGACTCCAAAGTTCTGCCCGCCCGGTGGCATAGCGCTTTTGAGCATTCGCGTTTGCCTTCAATCCTAAGATGAAACCACCGATCGCTCCACCACCCAATATAATGAGAAAGGACCATTGAGCCCACATCGAATGAGACGCCTTGGATTGCATTGCTAAAAACGCCGAGTGCGACTAAGAAGGTTAAGACCGAGAATACGATCACAAAGGTTGTCCCGCTCGAGCTTGACGGGTTTCGGCGACGAAACTCTGCCTTCTTGCCAACGGGCTTGAGCGGCTCCGACTTCTTTGTCTAGACGGACGAGTGCGAGCTCCGCGGCGGTCTTATCAGTTCCGACCTGAACTCGTGCCACCGCATCCGCGACTAGCCTGAGCCCGATCGTCCCGCCACGGCGGAGCACGATCTGCTCAGATCCGCAATGTCCGCACGCAAAACGCTCCATATCGCCATGAATCTCTAAGGGGGCGCCGCAGCTGGGGCAGTTGAGATTGACTACTTTGATCTGTTCGGCCATGTCTAACTCCATATCTGAGTACCTATATTCGGTAGGGAGAAGAGTGATTACATTTTCTGCGTCTAGAATCTTGAATCTGATTCTCGCTTGCGCTCACTACGCTAAACGATCGCCTAGCATCTCCTCGACGCCTTTCAGTTTTGAAATCCGCCAATGAGTTGAGAGGTTGTAGTCCAGCCACTTATCCAGAAACAGTGAGCGTAACCATTCGACGTTCTCGACACCCGAGCGGGTGAGCACGTCTTGGTTGATTATCAAGGTGAGCAATCTTTCCTCGGTAGTGTCGCGGGTTGCGTCCTGTTTGACGAACGAGAGCTGGTAGGGAACTGCGAACAGCCGGTCGTAGTCGCGCCAGTGCGCGTTCATGACATCAATTTTGTGTTTGAGTTGGGCAGCCACATTGGGGCCAAGGCGCATGATCGATTCCTCTTCGGGCGTCGGGGCCACGTCTAAGAATCGGCTCCTTCGTGCTTTCGATCAAGCCCTTGAGGTTGACCATGGTGTCGATTTCCTTGCGTGCGGTTTCTATAAGGTCGGTGCGATCCCAGCCGGATTGAACGCCCAGCACCGGATTTGCCTCCGGCTTTACGGCCAGGTTTTTCACGCGATCGAGTTGCGCTTGATAGGCCACCATATTGTCGGCTGATTGCAGCAAATAGATGACCGCCTGTAGCCGCTTGCCGGTCAGGTCCCACTATTTGCGCGCCTCCTCGTTTTTCGCTGATGAACTTTTCGCTGCAAGCTGTCGAAAACGCCAATTGGATGTCCATGCTATGTTTGAGCCAGGAGTACGCAAAGGCGAGCACTGCAGATACCCAACTTTTCCAAGCGCTCGGCGCGGTGGTCCGCTCGGCTTGGAAGGTGGGCGCATTACACACACCTGCTCGTTGTCGTCAGGCTTTGCTGCCTGCTTTTTCGCTTAGTATTGGTTCGCGGGGCACTGGCTGCCATCGGAATGGTAGCTGCCCTGCTTCAGATCTCTGATATAACACATGCTTTCAAGTAATCCTTTTCTTTCAGCTTATATGTATATGCTGATCGCGCGCGGCCGCTGAAGTTATTCTCGGGCAGGAAATAGCGAGGCTTGGATCTAAAGAATGTTGCTCTCGCATGTCAGATTGAATTCTCGACAGCGAGAACATGTAGGTTGGAACCAAACTCCTCTGCGTCACGCGATAGCTTCGTACCTTTTCGCTACTGTCGTGGTCGGCCCAGAACTGTAACTTTTGCTTTCCGCCACCCGTTGTCTAGAAGTCCTTCAGGATAATGCTTCAATAAGGCGATTATGCTGCGCAAGAGCGTTAGCCATTCGAGCTCTCCGGCTCTTGCCTTGCTCCTTAACTCTCCGATCAACTGCTCACCGTAGTGGCTCCCGACCTCTTTCAAACCTTTCTTTAACGCCGCCATGCCTCGTGGGTTTCGTTTGACCCGTTCTCGTTGTCTCTTGAGAACTGCGACGGACGAGTTTAGCATCAATAAAGACTTGCGTGAGGTGTTCGTCGCATGCTGTCGCCACTCTGCGATCACTTCATCATGGCCGTAGATCGGGAAGCGGCTGGCGACGCGAAGGTAGAGGTCATAATCTGACGCATTAGCAATGAAAGTCCTTTTGACAAAACTGTTGAATCCGCCTACCGACTCGAGTGCCGAACATCGGTGCATAACTATTGCCGGAAAGGCAATGGGATTTGTTTCAAGTAGCTCCTCGTATCCGCGATCGTTAAACGGAGGCTGCAACGGGGCTGCCATGGCGTTTCCCATTGAATCGATCAACCTTCCCAGTCCGAACACGAAGGCACAGTCTGGATGGCTGTTAAAACATACTAAGCCTGCGTGCAAAGCATTCGGTAAGAGGCGGTCATCAGCATCGAGGAATACTACAAATTGACCGCAGCTTTGAGACAGGCCCCGGTTACGAGCTATGGATACTCCCTGATTTTCCTGTTTAATAAAAGCTACTTTCGGGTATTTCGCCGCGACGAGCTCCGGATTATCCACAGAACCGTCATCGATGATGATGATCTCCCGGTTCACGTGAGTTTGCGACAGAACGCTTTCAATCGACTCAGCAAGGAAATGGGCCTGGTTATAACAGGAAATGACTACGGAGATTAGAGGAGATGCGTTTCCCACAGTTTTCAGAATTATAATATCTATTTGGCCGGCCCAGCCTTCAGCTCCAGCTGCGCGGGTTCGATCTTTTTTGCTACTCAACAATTACGTAACTGGTTGATAGTTGACTTCCAAGAACAGTTGAAGATATGGATCGCACACCCGAACAAAATTTCAATCCGGCCGTATCCGTCATCATTCCCTGCTATAACCACGGTCGGTATATTCGTGAAGCAATTGTCAGTGTCGAGCAATGTGATAGTACACTCTATGAGATCATTATTATTAACGATGGCTCGACCGATGCGCAAACATTAACTGTGATGGCTGACCTGCAGGCGGAGGGGTATCAAGTCATAACTCAGGAGAACCAGGGATGCGCCGCCAGCCGCAACAAGGGCATCAGCTTGGCCTGCGGGCGCTACATCCTTCCGCTGGACGCAGACAACAAAATCTATCCCGAGTACATTCCGTTGGGAATCAAGATTCTGGATAGACAGCCCGAAGTTGCGGTCGTCTACGGCAGGCCTGAATTGTTCGGCGACATATCCACGAGAGAATACCCGGAGGTATTTGATTTCGATTTACATCGATTGATAGTCAACAATTACATCGATACTTGCGCGGTGATTCGGAAGTCTGCCGTCCTTGAGTGCAACGGTTACGATACTCACGTTCCGCACAACACCTGGGAGGATTGGGACCTTTGGTTAAGTCTGGCGGCAAAAGGGTGGGAGTTTCATTTTGAGGACGCGAGGCTCTTCTCGTATCGCATATTGGCGAATTCGCTCATCGGGTCGCTAACACAACCTGATGCAATACAGCAGAACATGGAATATTTATGCCGAAAGCACGCTCTCCTTCTGAGAGAAATCGTTATTGAGTTACAGACTGAAATGTCCGATCATCCAAGAGCACTCTACTACTCGCGGTTATGGGCCGAACAAGGTGTTAGAGGTTTAGTACCTCAGGCGCTCGCGGAAGTGGTGCGACGATTGAAAGGCCGTTTTGGTTCAGCAGTGTCTGAATTTCGAGCAACACCTTTGCCCACGAAGGATCGGTTTCGGAACCGTTAGTCTTTATAGAGATAGAAGCCAGCGCAGTCGGCCTCCCCATTTTTGTTTAACTGTCGATCCATTTCCCTAAAAGCAATGAGTTCCGATTCGGAAAAAATAGACTTTGATGGATCGACGAAGAATGATCGCGGATCCATCAAAGATATGTTCTTAAGATATTGTTCACTGGCGATCAACCCGAATCCATTCGCATCAAAAACAACATCAACAACGCGGAAACCTGTCTGGTGGGCCAACAAATCCATACTCTCCACAGTGTGCAGGTAAATATGACGTGGCGCGTCAAGCGAGGCCCAGTTAACGCCATACTTCATCCATGCATAGGAACGGGTGACCGGAATTCGGATTAGGACGTAACATTTTGAGTTTAATAGAGTGTAGATTTTCCTTAGGATCGATAATGGCTCTGGCAGATGCTCAAAAGAGTGGTGCAACATGATGAAGTCGAAGGGTCCATGCAGTTGTTCCAAATCCTTTCGTAGAATCTTCACCCCATTGTCATAGCGGAGGTTTTGCTCGATGAAGGTGTCAACACCCGTCAACTTCGAAAAACCGTGAGCCGCCATTTCATTGAGGAGGTGCCCACTACCGCAGCCAACATCCAGGATGTTCGAGTTTAGCCGTAAGCCTAAGCTCAATCTCTTCAGCTTCATCCAGTCCATCGCTGAGGAATAATTGGCGGAAAGGCTCGATCTTTTTTCGAGCCATGCACCTACTCTGCTATTCCTGTTCAGATAGAGCTTCGTTATCTGATCTCTGACAAATCTTTCCTTAAGGCCCCTTATGCCTTTCTTATCGTATTGGATTGCGCAGTTGGGTGGACTATACGAGTAATAGTTCTTGGGATAGTACTTTGACAAATCCTCCGGTATTTCGCAGATCTGTAAGCATCCACAGTCGGCACATTCGAAATACTCGAACTCGTCACGTGTTCCGAATTGCATTTCCCGAACCAGATGGGTTTTATTGCGATTTGCATTCAGACAAATGCGACAGGTATTCATAAGTCGGATATTTTGGTCGATCTCCAATAGATCCCTGATCCATCTATATCGAAAATCTCGTCCCGGATGTCATATTGTGAACGATAGTCGTTTACGGCGCGTCGACAATTTTCGATGCAATAGTCATCAACGATGCAAAAGCCACCAGAAGAGAGTTTTGGGTAAAGATTTACCAACGCATCCCAAGTGGACTCATACATATCACCATCGACTCGAAGGATCGCCAACGTATCGATAGGCGCTTTCGGCAATGTGTCTTTGAACCAGCCTTTGAGGAATTCAACCTGATCGTCCAGCAATCCGTAACGTTCGAAATTCGCTCTCACCTCCTCGAGCGAAACGCGCAATTCGCTAACAGTGTGCCAGTCTGCTCCCTTGTCCCACGGATACTTATTGTCGTCAGGAGGTGGTAAGCCCTGGAACGAATCAGCTACCCACACTCTTCTATCAACGACGTCATAAGCTTTCAGCACGGCTCGCATAAAGATCGTTGCGCCGCCACGCCAAACTCCCGTCTCGATCAGGTCGCCTGGAGTTCCACTGCGAAGTACGTCTTCGATACACACCTGGAGATTATTGAGCCGCTTTAAGCCAATCATCGTATGTGCTAATGGCGGCCAGTCTTTTCCCTCAATTCTCGCCTCATTTTGAGAAGGCATGGGTTCCATAATCTTGCGGCCCTTTTTTTCCAGGCGGGAAGTGATCGTATTGACAAGCCAGGCTTTGTAGAACGGCGGTGTGGCGAGCACAGCAGAACGATAGAGCTTGCCTTCATCCCAAAGCATGAACAACAAGCTCCTCTTCATAAGGTCTAGATAAAGATCAATAGTGCCCAATCTGTTTCCTTCTCCCCGCCATCAGTCGAATCGGATTAACGAAGTTGAGGTGACTTCATTCGAGGAAATCCCTCTTAAACTCGCGCGAAAGGGCAGCGTAAACGGACGATTCGCTTTAAAAAGAAAGAAAAAGGTGCACTTGCGTAACAACTGAGGTGACTCAATGGTTTGACGGCACCGACAAAATAGCTAAAAAGAAAAAGAGGAAGATGATACTCCATAAACAGCCTTTTCGGACACGCGTTATTTTGTTCAATAAGCAATATTAATAACCACACGACGGATTGATGCACGGAGCACTCCGCCCACCGGGGTGGCTAATCGTTGCACCGCCGTCGCAAACAATTGAACAGAACTTTCAAAATGGTATTGAATAAATTCGATGCTTGCGTTCTCATGGATTGGGCATCCACTGCCCGGTTTCGTCTGAGATGTCGGCGCACTCGCAGAGACTGCAGCGCCAGGGCTCGCGAGCAAAAATGATCTCGTCTTTGAGAGGGAGAAGTGAGGCTGAATCACTCATAAGCGTTCAACGCCAAGCCTCGGACCGCTTTTGCATCTCCGCTCGACCCGCGCTCGTCTTAATCTTCTGCCACAAACGAGACCGCCCGCCACTGTAGACACTGTCCTTGCGCTTAGCGACCATGCCTTCAAGTTGCATTCTTTCGATCGCGCCGAAGAGCCGTTCACCACTGCCGAGAAAGTGTTCTGTGTAACGGATCCTGCCGGCATTTCCCTTGGGCAGAATTCCCTTGAGCAAAGCTTTTCGGGCAATGAGCGGGCATGCGGTTAAATCGTAACCGTCCATGTAAAGCAGATCGAACGCATAGAAAACCACCACGCAGGCAATCTCGCTGCTTCGCCCATGTAATCCTTCAAAGCAGGGCATGCCCTCGTGGTCCAACGCCACAACCTCTCCATCGATAATAGCTGACTTCGCTTTCACTAAGATTCGCCTCAGCTCAGGAAATCTTTCCGTAAGACTGTGACCCTTCCTTGATAAAAATCGGATCTGACCATCCTGCACAAAGCAGAGCGCTCTCCAGCCATCGAGCTTTGGTTCAAACAGATATTGAGGATCGGAGAATGGCTGCGTTACGAGTGTCGGTAGCATCGGATCGATGAGAGACGGCATTGATGCTGCAACCGCCGAACGATGCGGGCGCCTGGTCTTAGCACTTTTAGGTTGCTTTTCAGTTGCCATTTTTTAAGGCGTTATGCCAAAGAGAAGTCGTCAAATAGATCGGGCATTACGGCGTTATGCGAGCATTGAAATCGCGGAGCATCTTAAAGGCGTGAGCATCGAGGGTAAATTCCACGTCTCCCACGCGCATTTCGACTGACCTGGCGGTTATGAGGCGCAGGAAATCGATATAGGGCATCTGCTTCAATAGATTGACAACGTGTTTCCCGTTGATAACTCGTCTACTCAGCGGACTGGCTATCCCGTAGGACCATCTCTCGCCATCAATAATGGCGTCGACCGGCTGCGGCCCGGTGAACCGATTATCCCAGAGCGACCAGGATGTGTAATTGACCCCAACGAACTCAGGCTTGCGAGTCGGGAGAGCGGAATCAAACTGAGTCCAAATGCTTATGTAAAGACGTTGATAGTCAAAGTCGAACTGCTTTTCGGCCACCTGAAGCTGCATGAGCCACATGGTCGTCTTGTCGGTGAAGCGATCATGTTCGGAAAGGATTTCTCCTTCCGGCTTCGGAAAAACCTGCGCAGCGACGGGAGCCAGGCAACACAACACAAAGGCGGCCGCGAAAGCGAGTCGAACAAATATTTTCATAGGGGAAACCCTTTCTTTGGTAAACATGCGGAATATCGGAGTTACTGCTCATCAAATTTCTTGAAGCATTGGGTCTTTGCAATAACTTTGAGGAATCCACAATCGAGGGTTTTTGTGCTTCCCTTCGCATCAGCTTCGATTGTCACCAGATAGTTTTTGCCGTTCGAGCATCGGACGCTCCAATATGCGCACAAGTCTTTTCCTATCCCCATAAAGAACGAGTCTTTTCCGACGCATTCATCATCGACCGCCTTGCCTAGCGCCTCCGCCCGTTCGCTCGCGCTAAAGGCTAATAACTGATCATGTGAAGGGTTGCCCGTACTTGGCGTCTGCGGAGATTTATCGAGTGAGATGACTTTCTTAGGCGGTGGCCCTTCTCGTGTTGTTTTGTGAGTCGCGGGCTTCGATCCAAAAATAACGAGCACCACAACAACGGCAAGCAGCGAGCCGATGGCCCAGTTACTCGCGGTGTTTTTCATGGTAGAACCGCCTTTTTTTGAAAAGCTGAGATCTAGTTCCTCTACGCAAATTAGAAGCCGTGAAAAAAATGGAGTGAAGTTATCGATTAAAGTGGAATTCTAATGTTCGTGTCAGCGCAACTGGGCGTTGGCGAGCAGTTCTAAGCCTTTTAGGAGGAAGCCGCTCCTGTGTGGCGTGTTATTCTCTGCAGTGATCGCCTGCTTCAGGGTTGTCAAAGGAGCCCAAGGCGGCGGTCAACTGATTGTTTAGAAGTTCGCACAGTCTTCGAGCGTCAACATGATCGGGGTATGCTTGCTAAATAGTGGCTTAAGTACAGCGTCATTGAGAGCCATTACTTTCGCTGTTTCATCCGGGAATACCAGGAGCCGGACATCTTTAGGCGCAAACTTCCACCGATAGGTTCCGTCAGGCACTCTAGTGAAGTGGCCCGCATCTAGTTTTTCCCCATATACAACTCTCCACTCTAATTCTTCAAGGAAGTCCTGACTATCTTTGTGCGTTGTGGGTTTATCGGACATGCGCTTAACAAACGCGAAGAGCCACTTCAGCCGTTCGTGAACCTGTCCTTTCGAATTCTTATAAACAAATTTCATCGTGTCTTCCATCAGTTTATCAGTGGCCTCAAATGGAATGTAGATAACGGGCCTACCTCCCCGATTGATTAAAAACTTTCGATCAAAACCAATCCCGAGTTTCCCGTAACGACGAGTATGCGTTTCGACCTGGCTCAGCCGGATCTCGGTGAAACATAGTCTTACTAATCCCTTAAGTTTCATACCGCGGAGGGTGCCTTCCTCGCATTTTTTCGCAAAGAATCCGTCCACATAGTCGTCGCGCAACCTTTTCAGGTACAGATCTCGCTTTGCGTCCTCGTCGCATTTTTCCTCATTGATATCTCTAGCGGGCCAATGACCAAAAATTTTGACCGAATAGGCATTGTCTACCACCCTAAATAATTATTCTTAGTTCACATGAGTCGTTACTTCTTTTTGATAGCGAGCTTCGGTCGCCCAGGCTTGCGGTTCTTAACCAGCTTCAGATCCTTCTCTTCAATCATGTAGGTACGCCCGAACGGTTTTGCCGGCAGTCGCTTGGCTTGAATCAGATCCAAAAGCCTCCGCGGGCTAATCCCGAGCTTTTCAGCGGCTTGTGCTGTAGTGAGCACCATGCCCGGCATTCTACCATAACTATTCGTCAATTGGCGCAGTTAAGTAATTTGACAAACTACTCTGCTACCCGTATAGTTTCTTAGCTACTGGAACATGAGAATTCGTACAAACACAAAAGGAAGGACGAACAAAATGGCTAAACGAAAACGCTCAGAACAAGGCCGCGCAAAGAGTCTGGCCGTAGCCGATCAAGTGCTCGCTCTTATCAACAAGTCTCCGGCGCCGGACTTTCTCACTGACGCGATGATGGCCGCATTGCGGCAAGCCGCGACGGTAAAAAAGATCAACCTGTGGAAAGGGTCGGCAAACGACTTGGAGAAATGGACGCAGACGCGTTGGCGGAGTTATTCGCCGTCTCGCGAATGCTGTCACTGCATGAAGTAAAGCCACCAAGCGAACAAAAAACTCGCCTTGCCGCTGCGCTCTTGGAAATACTCACCAACGAAGAGACACCTGAACGCTTGCAGGATGCGGCCGAAGAGTTTGTCAGCGAGTCGAACGGCCCCATAGCCGAGCGCTGGACTCTGCCCGGTGCTCTGCCTGCCTTAGAGCACCTGCTTACGTTCGTGCAGTGAAAGGAGACGCAGAACAGAACGCAAGCCGACGCCTAAGCCGGACGGAAGTAGTCGAAGACGAAAGCGGAGATGAACATGAGTCTCATTTTGTTTAGAGGAAAAGTTAGAGGAGGTTCAGATTTAGTGAATCGTTGCCGGGTTGGGATACTCGCACTTTTCTTAAGAAGAACTGGTGCACCCGGCACGACTCGAACGTGCGACCCCCTGATTCGTAGTCAGGTACTCTATCCAGCTGAGCTACGGGTGCCCTGATGAAGGGAAGTTCTGAATATAAGAGCCGAGTTCGAGGCTGTCAAGCGATGCCTTTTTTTGCTGTGCTTAGCGCGCGTAGTAACCTGGTCTGGTGCGGACAATCAGTTCCGGGTGTGTTACTTCAATGCGGATCGAGTGCCAACGACCGTCCTTTTGGCGATTACCCGGCGCCTGGTAACTCACTGAATAAAGCGTCCTGAGGTCTGCCGCAACTTCCGGAAATAGGCGCGCCATTTGATCCAAACGATTGATCTCATTTAACCGACCACCCGTACGATCGGCGAGAGTTTGTAGTCGCGTGCGAGCCGCGGTGTAGATACCAGTGATATCTGGACCAGGCAGTGGCAGTCGCTTCGGATCTCCTGAAGGCAGCGCGAGCGGATAAACGGTTACTCCTTGACGGTCCGCTGCAGTTAATACGGCATTCAATGCTGCACCTGCTTCTGGGTGAATGGCCGACAGGGCGTCCGCGTCTGTTTGAGCTTTCGCAATCGCAACTCGGTCCGCGTTGCGCATCTGCGTATCCAATCCGTCCGTTAAGACCACGATGGCCTTTCTCTTGTTACGTTCCTGCTCCAGTTCCTTCAAAGCATATCTCAGCGCATCGTAGAAATGAGTTTCACCAGCGCCATCGGCGATCTGAATAGCGTAAGCGGTCTTCTTGCGACCATCGCCGAAACCGGAAAGCATCTTCGTTTTCGCATTGAACTGAAGTACTGCAACTCGGTCGCGCGGATCCAGCGCATCCAGAAAGCGCCAGGCAGCCTGTTTCAGCTGCTCCCGAAAAGTTACAGTTGAGCCCGATGTGTCCAACATGAGCACCAGACTGAACGGTGAGTCTGTCGGCTCAAAGTGGAAAATGTTTTGTTTGACACCATCTTCATAAACAGCGAAGTCATTCTGCGTCAACGTAGTCACGGTGTGTCCCTGACGGTCAACCACACCCACATTAAGTTGCACCAAAGAGATATTGGTGGTGAGCACATCGTCTGGAGTCTGAGCCAGACACATGGACGAAGCCACGGATAAAAGAACAAGAATTGAGAGATTCCGGAAAAATGCTATCTGGTAAAGGAGTGTTGCGCGCAATTGAAAACTCTTTATATTTATACGGCTCGAATTTTACGAGTATGCCTGCCACCGGAAGATTTTAGCAACGCACGGGCACTCGCCTCACCAATTCGGTGATGCTTCCGACGCTCTGAACGTGCCTTTCAGTTGCCTTTTTGTGGTTATGGATCTTTGGTTTCCTGTCAAACAGGCCATATAATCAAAGCTATAAATCGTTTGCGTTAACTGAGACGGCCTCACCATTGCAACATTCTCACCATGTACCAGCCTAACTTTTGCTCTGAGTGCGCCGTCAAGATAGTTCGACTGCGCTGGCACGTCTGGACAAGTCGGAGATTCTGCGACTTGTGCTCACGACGCCTATTTCGAGAGCGATTAAGGATGCCGCTTATTTCCAGTATCACTTTACTAATCATCGGAATGATTGCCGGTAACGCCGTTCGACCGGCTGCCGTTCCGCTGATTATAGAGCGAAAGGCAGACTCGCCTCTGCGAGACTTACAGGATAACAATTCCTCCACAAAACAACGGCCGGCGGCTGGTAGCGCCGCGGACAACGCCGGAGTGGCCCCGCAAGCAACCGCGGACCCGGTCTATATTTGCGGAGCGCGCACCAAAAAGGGGACTCCATGTTCGCGGCGTGTGCATGGACCAGTCCGTTGTTGGCAGCACAAAGGCATGCTGCCGATGTTACCGTTGGAAAAGCTTCAGGTGAAGGATTAAGATTTGCCTGCCTGATATTCGAAATAACTGAACAAGAGGTGCAATCGCAGAGCAGGTTGCCGATCGTATGCGTAAGAGATTGGAGAATGATGTGGCAACGAACAATGAAATTGTGCGGCGAGTCGGGACGTCTATGTTCGTGCTACTTTTGATGCTGGCTGTTTCCGGGAACGGCCAGGTTACTCAACGACAGACGCAAACAAGGAGCTCAAAAGGAACCAAGCCGATGCCTACGCGGGCCTCGCAAGGCGAGGAGATCGGACCCGACGACGTCATTCGTGTGAAGACCAGGCTGGTTACCTCGCCGGTGTTAGTCCTCGGGCGAGAAGGCAAGTTCGTGCCTAACCTGCGGCGCGAGGATTTCCATGTTTATGAAAATGGCAGAGAGCAAAGAATTGCCTACTTTTCCCCAGTCGAAAAACCTTTCACGGTGGCTCTCTTGCTCGACACCAGTCGGTCGTTGCTTTTTGATCTGCGCGATATTCAGGACGCGGCAATTTCTTTCGTCGATAAGATGCGCGACGCCGATCAAGTGCTGCTTGTCTCCTTTGATGAGGATCGCGCCAAGGTGTTGGCGGAGCCGACCACTGATCGCAACCTGCTGCGAGATACTATCCGGAGTACTCGCGCAGGTGGCAACACTCCTCTGTATGATGCTGTAGATCTGGTGATGCAACGGTTGGCCCAGGCGTCAGGCCGCAAAGCAGCAATTTTGTTTACGGACGGTGTCGATAACGCCAGTCTGCGAGCTACTTATGAAACGAATGTTAAGAGTGTAGCGATGTCAGATGTGCTTATCTACCCAGTTCAATTCAGTACTTTTGAGTATATGAAGAACAAGTCGGCGCCAGTTCGGCGAGTGCCACCTGAAGGCAGTGGTTTCAGTCCAGTTGATTACAAACTGGCTGATGCGTATCTCCACGAACTTGCTAGACAAACCGCCACTTCTCTCTATCCAGCGTACGACACGAGTGATCTTGATAAAGCGATCGCCGGTATTGTCGAGGAGCTGCACAACGAATACAGTCTCGGCTACTACCCGGAAGGAATGGGTCGTCCTGGCGAGATTCGGCGCCTTGAGGTACGTGTCGATCGGCCTCAACTGACCGTGCGTGCGCGGACTGGCTATAGCTTCGATCAAGCGGGAAGGCTGACCGCCGCGCCGGTAACCGATCAGGCCCAAAAGCCGACAGGGCCAGACGGATCAGGCTCTCTTCCCCTCCCCCGAGTTTCGATCAGCGAGAGACCGCCACCGGGGTCGCGATGGATGTGTAAAGGGCCGAAGGTGCCCAGCGACTTTGCTGTTGTAAAGGAGGCCGTTAGTGCTAATTGTCCCAAAAGCAACAGGCCCAACGACGAAACTAACGCGTGGTTGATAGCGAAACCTGGACCAGAGGAAGTTGTCTGTAAAGGATTTTTCCTGTGGAATGGGGGTGAAACGCAGGCAGCGCCAATCCCTACTGGTTACGCAGTGGTTGGCCAACAAATGTCTTCGACATGCGCAAGGAGTACCGATCCAACAGACCCAAATAATGCCTGGACCATCCGCCTGCCGACGCAACAGGAGACTATTTGTAAAGGATTTCTGGTACCGCGCGGGTATGTGGTAATCGGCGAAAAGAGGACTGTTGCTTGTCCCATAAAAATAACCTGGAAAAATGCCTGGGTGATTGCGCCGAAATCGGACACGGGACAGGAAAATTGGTAGCTGTAAGGCCTTCGGTCTTTGGTCTTAGAGTGGCTGGGGTGCGGTCTGGATATCTGAGCGTTGTCGCCGTGCCGCGCGATATCTTCCCACGCCATTCTTAACAATTTTGAAGATCGGCCTTCGATTCGCAGCGATCAGTTTCACCCACGCCCGCTTATTCATCTGCGGAAAATAGATGCCACGAAAACAGAGTCGCATCACCAGGTGCATAATCTGGTCATCTATGGGCTTGTCATCAATCGAAGTCAGAGCTTTTTCAATCGTTCTCGGGTCATAAGAGGCGCGCCAGGCCTTTTCAACCTCGATCTGGGCTTCGGCAACGGTCATCTTCAAAGGAGTATGGGCCATTTGATGAAGCGCAAAATCCAGCCAGTGCTTGGGACGCGTCAGTCTGCCTTCCGCACCCAACCTCGCGTAGAGTGGTGTTCCGGGCAAAGGTATTAGTGGACTGAAAACCGGCATTCCCGGTGGCCACTGTTCTATTTGCTGTAATGTTCGCTCGGCCACGCCTTGAGTGTCATTGTCCAAACCAAAAATGAACGAGGTGATCGCATAGATTTGGCGGCGAGCAAGGCGGTTGAGGACCGCGGCATACTCTCCGGGTTTGTTGAAGCTCTTGTTTACATCCGCAAGACTCAGAGGATCAATTGACTCCATGCCAATGAAAACCCACCGGCCACCGGACGCAGCGATTAGATCTACAAGTTCTTCATCGCGGAGCAAATTGGCACTAATTTGCGCGATCCATGGCAATTGTGCCTCAGCGGCAATGATATCTCGGAGAAGCGACTTAGTGCGCTTAATGTTAATCGCAAAATTGTCGTCAATGAAGAAGATTATAATCTGTCCTCGGTCTTTGCGGGCGCGCTGTTTGAGCAAGAGGAGTTCGTTGACTACGCTCTCATTTGTGCGGAAGCGGATTGAATCACCAAAGAACCCTGTGACGGTACAAAATTCGCAGCCATAAGGACAGCCACGTCCGGATTCAACGGGAATGGTATGAAAATAACTTACACCTGAGCCATGTCGTTGGGTCAACCGCCGCAGGGGCTTGGGAACGAGATTGAACTGCTCGAGATCGATCTTGTCCCAGGGAATCACCGGATAAGGTTGCAAACTGGGTTTGCGTTCCTTCCCCGTGTCATCAACCGGTGCATAAATCTCCTGGAGTTGGCCGCGAGCCGCGTCTGCTACTATCCTGGGCCAAGTTTCATCTGCTTCTCCAAGCGCCACGGCATCGACATGTCTGGGGCCCCCATCTTTGCCTAATGCTTCGTCTGGCATTTCAGTCACGTGTGGTCCGCCCATGACGACTGTTACACCCGCCGCCCGCAGCGCATCAGCAACCCGATAGGCTTTGGCAACCATCCTGGTCATTGCTCCAATACCCACCAGGTCGATCCGCTTTTCCTTTACGAAAAGCACCAATTCTTCTTCATTCATGGGCTTCGCATTGCCATCAATGAGCAGCACTTCGTGTCCGGGCGGGGTGAGGGATTGAAGTAAGAACATCCAAAGATGCGGCATGAAATTCCGTGTCACGCCGTTATCAGGATTATAGAGTAGTATTCTCATTTCCGATCTTTCCATTCATCTGACAAGCTGAAATAGTCCGCAGTTCAATTATCTGGATTAGTGCGAATGGTTGCAGGAGGGATCGGAACGATTCAATCCAGATGCCAATTACTCACAATTTCGTGACACTATATCATCATTGTGCGGAAGCGGACAAAGGTGAGGGCCGGAGTAATGGGTCATTCTCATCGTGGAAAAGATGGTGGCGGATTGGGGGGCGGTCCGGTCTTTCGGTTTTTGCTGTAAGGCATAAGGTTCCAACTGTGATGGCTTAGAGGAATGTGAATCTATGCCTCACCCACGGTCTTTCTTCCGTCCATTATTTCCGGCTCCATGCGGTAAAGTGCTATAGCATTAGCACGGCCCCAGGTATCGATCTGCGTCGCGTTTATTGCCGGAGTGAGCTTCGGGTTACTCTGCGTTATAAGTTGCATCGCATGCTCTGTCTCTTCGGCCTGCGTGAGTCGTTCGGCCCGACCGATGACTACTACGCTCTTCCAATGAGACGGATCATCTATTTCTTCTACCTGAATACAGATCTCCGGATTGGCTTCGATATATTCCGTTTTCATTCCCTGAGTTGTGAAGAGATAAATGTATTGCGAGTCCCAGACGTAGTGCATCGGCAAAACATAAGGCCGATCTTCCCGCGCACACCCCAAATGGCCAAATCCGGCGCGTGTCAAAAGCGCATGCATTTCGTCCGGTGTCATGTCTTCCACCTTTATCATTGTTCACCTCTCAAACCAGTAGGCACCGTCATTCAAATTCAGGAATATAGAGTCTACATTGAGAACCGAAGTCCAAGTCTTCCGACTCATTATGAATAGCGATACTCCCAGTATTTTTCATGTACTCGCTTTGCCCAGCCCCAAAAACGCCCTTGCTTTACTGTAAACGAGTTGTCATCCCAGAGCCCTTTATGCAGAAAGATCGTGTCTGCTCCTCCTTCATCAATGACCATCATCAGTTCATGATCATAGATTGACTTTGGCTCGTGCCCTTCAATTTCAGCAGCGAGATTTTCTGCGGCCACTTCCGCTTGATGCACAGCCATGTGACCCAACTTTGGACCATGGAAGCTCACGCAATCACCAGCGGCGTAGATTCTTTCCAGGCCGGCTACACGCATGGACGTGTGGACGTTAATGTAACCACCCGCATCTGTAATTCCCAACTTCATTGCCGCTCCAGGTCCGCGAAAAGGGGGTACTAACATTAACAGATTGCAGCTAAGCTTCCTTCCACTCATCGTCTGTACGACGGTCGCCGACACTCTTCCTATGGGGAACTCGGGCAACAGTTCTATCGCGTGTGCTTCGAGAGTGTCTCGCAGCGCCAAAGCCACATTCTTATCACCAAACTGAAAGCTGGCCGGCTCTGGACTGACGAGCGTAATTCTCGCCTTCCCAGTTTCGCCTCGCTCTTCCAGGAGCCGCGCCAGCGCGAACGCAGTTTCATATACAGGCACCGGCAAGCGGGCGCCCGGACACTGACCGATTATTGCGCGGCCCTCGTGAAAACCCCGGGCCGCCTCGCCAAACTTTAAGGCACTCGCCAAGTCGAGAAGGTGGTGGGCGTGTTCAAAAAAACCGATTACCTCCTCGCTTGCCAGCCGCCGGCCCAGCGCGAATAGAAGGTAATCGTAAGATAGATCTCCCTGCAGCTCCCCATGGGCCAAGACTACTCGCCGATTTTCCGGATCAATGCGTGCTACCTCGGCCTCAATAAAACCAATACGCCGGTCAAGCATAGACTCGCGCAAATCGTAAGAGATGTCGTCCGGTTCACACTTTCCAAAGGCAAGTCTTACCAGCGCCGGATAAAAAAGGAAGTGGTGGTTTCTCGATACCAACGTGATGCGGTGCTCCCGACCAATTCGCTTGGCCAGTGACTCGGCAGCCACAACACCGGCAAATCCGCCACCCAGGATTAGAACATTTGCCATGGCACCGATTTTATCCTCGCGCGAGCCTTGTTCCTAACGACCCGGACGCTATCTAACGCCTCAGATCTTTCGATTCGCTCTCAGCCGCCCTGTCGAAGTCGAGAGCGCGTAGTAGCCGCTACACGATCGGTTTTGACGCTCTGTAAGCTCGTGGTAAACGCCTTCGGGCAAAAAAATGGGGCGCCCACGGAGTGGCGCCCCCCTACAGGTTGGAAACCGAATTGTACTCAGAACCTTAGCCTAGAGTTGTGAAGCACCGACCACCTCAGCCTCAGTCGTTTCGCCGTCTGCCTCTTCGGCTGCAGCTACCGCCAATGAGGCGTGCGCCGCGGCCAACCGCGCCACGGGAACTCGGTAAGGCGAGCAGCTTACATAATCGAGTCCAATCTCATTGCAGAAGGCTATGGAGCTTGGATCGCCGCCATGCTCGCCGCAGATACCGACCTTTAGATCCGGTTTCACACCGCGCCCCCGCTCCGTTCCCATGCGGACCAGCTGGCCCACACCCTCACGATCGAGCACTTGAAAAGGATCGTCGGCAAGAATCTTACGGTCTACATAATTTGGTAAAAAGCGGGCCGAGTCGTCGCGGCTCAACCCGAACGTGGTTTGCGTGAGGTCATTGGTACCAAAAGAGAAGAAATCTGCGTGCGCTGCAATACTGTCGGCCTTTAGCGCCGCCCGGGGCAATTCGATCATCGTCCCTACCCGGTATTCGATCGTCATTCCATGTTCACCCATGACCTGACGAGCTACTTCGTCGATCAACTCTCTTTGTTGTCGCAGTTCTTCGCTCAGTGATACCAGGGGAACCATGATCTCCAGCGCGATCTTCTTTCTTTCACCCTGTACTTCACAAGCCGCTTCGAAAATTGCTCGACATTGCATGCGAGTCACCTCCGGAAACAGCAGCCCCAGGCGACAACCTCTGAAACCCAACATTGGATTTGCTTCACGAATGCGATCGACCTGACGCAGTAACCGTCGCTTCTCGTCAATCTGATCAAGCAACTTGTCCATATCCGCTACTGTGCCAGCTCCCCGCACCGCCATCTTTAATTCACCCAATTCGATGAGCAACTCCTCTGCATTCGGCAAGAACTCGTGCAATGGCGGATCGAGTAATCGTATCGTGACTGGTAATCCAGACATCTCGCGGAAAATACCGACGAAATCGCTGCGCTGAAGTGGCAGCAGTTTTTCCAAGGCCTTCTCACGCGCGCCAACGCCCTCCGCCAGGATCATTTCCCGCATGGCTGCGAGCCTCTGATCACCAAAGAACATGTGCTCGGTACGGCACAAGCCGATGCCTTCTGCGCCGAACTGCCGGGCCACCTTGGCATCCCGCGGCGTGTCAGCGTTTGCGCGAACGCGTAAGCGCCGAAACTTATCGGCCCAGCTCATTAGTTCGTGAAAGTCCGAACCAAGGTTCGGTCGCACTGTTGGCACTTGTCCCAGGAAGACTCGTCCCGTAGAGCCATCCACTGTGATCCACTCACCTTTTGTGACCACGGTGCCATTTACGCTGAACTGTTGCTGGCTATAATCAATATTGAGAGAATTGGCGCCGCTGACACATGTTTTGCCCATGCCTCTGGCAACGACAGCGGCGTGGCTCGTCATGCCGCCACGCGCCGTTACGATCGCCTGGGCCGCGACCATACCGTGAAAATCGTCGGGACTCGTCTCCTGGCGCACCAGCACTACTTTCCCGCCTTCCCGTGCCAGTTCCTCCGCTTCATCCGGGCTGAAGACAACCTGGCCCTGAGCTGCCCCAGGGCTTGCCGGCAACCCTGTGGCGAGCACCGTCGCGTCCGTCTTTGGATCAACAGTGGGATGGAGTAATTGATCGAGTTGCTCCGGCGTTACACGTTGCACCGCAGTGGCGCGGTCGATCAGCTTTTCATGAAACATATCGACAGCGATACGCACTGCTGCGGCGCCGGTACGCTTGGCCGTCCGGGTCTGCAGCATCCAAAGCTTCCCACCTTCAATGGTGAACTCCACATCCTGCATGTCGCGATAGTGGCGTTCCAATAAATCAGCGATATTCGCAAATTGCTCATAAACTTGCGGTAGTTCTTTCTTCAACTGGCTGATCGGATTAGGGGTTCTAATACCGGCGACAACATCCTCTCCCTGGGCATTGAGTAGATACTCGCCATACAACTTCTTTTCTCCGGTAGACGGATTGCGCGTGAAAGCGACTCCGGTACCGCTCGCGCCTCCCATATTTCCGAATACCATCGCTTGTACGTTGACCGCGGTGCCTAAGGAATCGGGAATTCGATTGATGCGCCTATAATCAACCGCACGCCTGCCCATCCAGGAATTGAACACGGCCATGATGGCGACGCGTAATTGCTCGTAGGGGTCTTCCGGAATAGCGTGTTGCTCCGCGATGATGATCTGTTTTTCGGCCGCGATGATGTCACGCAGATCGTCTGCTTTGAGATCAGTGTCGCGGCCTCCGGAGGTTTGGGCCTTGAACCGATCCATCACACGTTCAAACTTCTCGTGCGCCACTCCCATGACGATCTCGCCGAACAGTGAAGCAAAGCGGCGATAGGCATCGAGCGCAAAGCGCAGATCTCCTGTCTGCGTGGCGAGACCCTGAACGGTCTCTTCGTTCAAGCCCAGGTTCAAGACGGTATCCATCATTCCGGGCATTGAAAAGGCAGCACCGGAACGCACAGAAACCAGCAAAGGATTCTGCGTATCCCCGAAGCGTTTACCAACCTTCTCTTCGATCTTAAGCAGTCCTTCCTTCACCTGGTCCCACATACCGTCGGGAAAATTCTTGTCATTGGCGAAAAATGCATTACATGCCTCGGTAGTCACTACCAGGCCCGGTGGCACAGGCAGACCAGCACGAGTCATCTCGCACAGTCCGGCGCCCTTACCGCCCAGCAGACTCTTGTCATCACCGCTACCTTCTTCGAAAAGGTAGACCCACTTATTGCCACGTTCTTCAGTCATAGGATTCACTCGAAAACTCTTTCATGGATGATTGTATTTGGAAATTGGCAGAAAACAGCCCGACCCGTACTCAAGCCGCGCGGTCGTCGAGGGCAAAGCCTGTGCCGGTCAGGAATTATCTCACCTTTTTAGCTTTTAGGAAAAACTTTGGGAAATATGGCCAGCGCCGGGGCGAAGAATTCCGCAGTCAGAGAGGAGAAATCACAATACAACGAACAGCCGATTGCGTTCACTTTCGCTTCCTGGTGGGCTACAATTTCTCTTCCCCAAATTTCTAAGTTTAAGGTGAGGTCATGGCAAAAATCACTGCACTCTGGGTAAATGGGAAGAAACTGCCATTAAATGTGGACTCCGAAGCAAGTCTGCTCAGCGTCCTGCGAAATGATCTGAACTTGACCGGCACAAAATACGGTTGTGGCGAAGCGCAGTGCGGCGCCTGCACAGTACTGGTGGACGGCGAAGCTGTGAGATCCTGCATCACTGAAGTCGGGCGCGTTGGGGAGAAGCAGATCACCACCATCGAAGGTCTGGAGGCAAACGGTCATTTGCATCCGCTACAGGAAGCCTTTCTTAAGGCAGACGCGATGCAATGTGCCTACTGCACATCCGGCATGATCATGTCCGGAGTTGCCTTACTCAATAAGACTCCGCGCCCGGGTAGAGATGAGATCGTTCGCCACATGGATGGCAATATCTGTCGCTGTGGCACATATCAGCGGATCATCACAGCAATTGAAATGGCCTCAGCTGGTTCACGTGAGGTGAGCAAATGAGCGAATTACATGATGGGGACAATTTCGTCGAAACTGAGCGCTACGAACTATTCGCAGATCCTGCTTATCATTTTCTGTTCGGCCGTCGTCAGTTCATGAAAGTGTTTTCCGGTGGAATTGCTTTGCTCGTTCCTCTTAGCAATCGCTTCGAACTCTCGGCCGCAGCACAGCAAGGCGACGAGTCCGGTCGCCGACCAGCGAATCAACGCATCCCAAACGATATTGGAGCTTGGATCCATATCGAGGAAGATGGAGCGATTACGGTTTACACGGGAAAAGTTGAACTGGGCCAAAATATCCGCACCTCTCTTACTCAAGCGGTTGCGGAAGAACTGCATGTGCCCGCTTCTCTAATCCGGTTGCGGATGGGTGACACCGATTTGACTCCCTTCGATGCCGGGACGTTTGGCAGCCGAACAACGCCCACAATGGCGCCGCAACTCCGAAAGGCTGCAGCCGCCGCGCGTGAAGTACTGATTGACCTTGCCGCCCAACAATGGAAAGTTGAGCCAAGCTCCGTTCGCATCGTGAACGCGAGGTTTGTTAATCACGATACAAGCAAATCATTAACATTCGCAGATGTTGCCAAGGGTCAAAAGCTCGTCAAAGCGATATCCGAAGGAACAAGAACTACCCCAGCGCAGGATTGGACCATAGCCGGAACCTCAGTTCCTAAAATCGACGGTCGAGATTTTGTAACCGGCAAACATCAATACACATCGGACTTAAAACTTTCGGGCATGTTGTATGGCAAAGTCGTGCGGCCTTCATTCTTCAACGCCACCCTCGTGTCGGCTGATACAAAAGCAGCTGAAGCCATTCCCGGCGTCGTTGTGGTGCGCGACGGAAACTTTATTGGTGTTGCGGCATCCGACCAGCAGACTCTATCGGGTGCAGCAACCGCCATAGTTGCCGATTGGAAGGCGCCTGACCAGCCTGGGAACGCTGAACTCTTTGACTACTTGAAGAAACATGTTACCGAGGAGCGAAGCGGAGCCGGAGGCGGCAGACGTGGCGTGCGTCCGCTGGGTTCGATTACCGAAGGTTTGGCAAGCGCGGACAAGAAATTGGAACAGTCGTATACGGTCGCTTACATAGCGCACGCTCCCCTTGAGCCTCGCGCTGCCGTGGCCGAATGGAAAGACGATAAATTGACCGTATGGACCGGCACCCAAAGGCCTTTCGGTGTCCGGTCTGAGTTGTCCGAAGCCTTTCATGTTCCCGAAACGAAGATTCGTGTGATTGTGCCAGACACGGGTTCAGGTTATGGCGGCAAACACACTGGTGAATGTGCTATCGAAGCAGCACGGCTTTCAAGGGCGGCGGGCAAACCGGTGAAACTGGTTTGGAGCCGCGAAGAAGAATTTACCTGGGCTTACCATCGCCCCGCTGGCGTGATTGATATCAAGAGCGGTGTTATGAACGACGGCAAGATCGTCGCCTGGGAGTTTCACAACTACAACTCTGGTCCTTCTGCTATTCAACCAAAATATGACATTGCCAATCTAAACGTTCAATTTCACCCAAGCCAGTCACCTCTGCGTCAGGGGTCATATCGCGGTCTTGCGGCCACAGCAAATCACTTTGCGCGCGAGACACATGTCGATGAGCTTGCGCGCACAGTCAAAATGGATCCGCTTGCGTTCCGCTTAAAGAACTTAACAGACGATAGGATGCGCGCCGTTCTGGAGGCAGCCACTAAAGCGTTTCATTGGGGGCAGTCAAAGCCGGTTCCTGGCAAAGGCGTTGGTCTAGCCTGCGGCTTTGAAAAGGGCGGTTATGTGGCCACTTGTGCAGAAGTGTCAGTCGATCGTCAGAGCGGAAAACTGAAGATTACCCGCGTGGTGGAAGCCTTCGAATGTGGCGCAGTGGTCAATCCGATGCATTTACAGAATCAGATTGAAGGTGCCGTTGTCATGGCCATTGGCGGCGCTTTATTTGAAGCGGTCCTATTTCACAATGGCAAGATTCTCAACGCGCGCTTTTCCCGTTATCCCGTGCCCCGCTTCAGCGACATGCCAGTAATCGAGGTCGTGCTCGTAGATCGGAAGGACCTGCCTTCCGCCGGTGCTGGCGAAACCCCGATCGTTGGTCTAGCCCCTGCCGTAGGTAACGCCATTTTTGACGCCACGGGAACGCGATTACGGTCCCTGCCGCTGGCGCCAAAAGGTTCGGTTTAGCTTCATGGTTTGGTTTCACATTTGGAACTAAACTCTCACGGTCAAGTCAACTAACTCGGCAAGAGGCGAAATGCGTCTCAAAACTCGGGTTTAGTGAGGTAATCCAGCACATCTGTGGCAATAAAGAGCACCATTACTTGCTACTTTCGCCAGGTTTGTCATTGGGCCAAAAAAGGGAGTGCTTTGAGCAATGCTCGGCAAAAACAAAGGAATTCTCCCATTATGAGCCGCAAAAATAGGGTTTACTTCTTTGACGAATCGGCTCGGCACAGGCTTTGCCACTCGCACCGTCGTGAGAAGCGAAGAATCTAAGATTGGCCCGACGTTGCGGAGCGTTCGCATAGTGAGAGAATGGACCCAACAGTCTCTCGCATTCCGCCTGGGGATTTCGATTGGTTATCTACGGCAGCTTGAACTCGGTAGAAGAACACCGGGTCCAAAGGCGCTGGCCAGAATAGAGGATTGGCTGGCTCAGATTCCGAATCGAAGCTCCAGGATTTGCTCGAAGAACTAATCCCTGAGAAGCCCCGTTTAGATATATCCGCAGATTACCCAGACTAAAAGCAGTCGCGTTTTGAGCCTGCTTTCCGTCTCTTTTTGCTTTGGTCTTTGTAATCTGCGAAATATGTTTAATCTGTGGATAGCCTCACGCCCCACGGAACGCGAGGTTGTAGGTTTGTTATCTGTTCGATAGACTAGGCCACCCGAATAGCGAGGTAAAAAGTCGAAGCTCTGCAAACCCGTCTCGAAGATTCCGATCACGCCAGAGGTAAATTATGGATTACAGATCCTCTCTCGTCTTGCTGCGAATAACCTACGCCGTAACTGCCATACTGCTGGTCATCCTGATTAGCCCAGCAACAATCATCACTCAGGGACAAAAAAATGATCGCGGTTTGAAAGTACAATCAGCCGATTCAGTAACTGTCCTGCCGGCCAAAGGTAAACGCTACGCGCTGATTGTCGGAGTGGACCGGTATGCGGATACACAGATCACGACGCTGGGCGGCGCCAGTAATGATGCGCGCACATTGGCCAATGCACTGATACAATATGCTGCGTTTCCCAGCGAGCAAGTAACGCTACTCGCTTCTGATCAACCCGCCGAACGACAACCAACTCGCGGAAATATTCTGCGTCGCCTGTCAAATATGGCAGCTGTGGTCCCACCTGATGGCTTGCTGCTAATCTCGTTCGCGGGGCACGGAATAGAGCGAGGCGGTCAGGCTTTTTTGCTTCCGTCCGATTCGCAGGTCAGCAATGATGTTGATCTGTTGGAACAGACCGCGATTAACGTCTCACAAGTCAAAGACAAGATCAGGAAAATTGGCGTCAGACAGGTAGTAATGATTTTGGATGCCTGTCGCAACGATCCAGTGGGCCGGGCCAGTGCGGACAATCCACTCACAGCCGCCTATACTCGCGGATTTAATTTTGACTTGCGCAACCGGGAGGTACAGGCATTTGCAACACTGTACGCAACGGAAGTGGGACATCGCGCCTATGAATACAAAGAAAAGAAGCAGGGGTATTTCACCTGGGTGCTGGTCGAAGGCCTGAAGGGTGGAGCAGCGAACGAAAAGGGTGAAGTTACCCTGGCAGGCCTGGTGAAATATTTACAAGAGCGAGTTCCCAAAAGGGTGCTGCAGGATTTGGGACCGGGTAAGGATCAGAAACCCTTTGCCGTGGTGGAAGGCTATCGGGCTGATGAGCTGGTGATCTCAATACGCGGCGCAAAGCCAGGGCCGGAGGAGACAACTACGACCGACAGGAGCACGCAAACGACCGATAACACTGGCGACACTGCCGTTGAAGTAAAAACACGTGACGCGAGTTTGTCGTTGGCAGGGACAACCTGGACTGGAAACAACCCGGAAGCTGGCGAATACACAATCGAGTTTCTACAAGAAGGGCAGATTCATTACATCATTAACGTGCTTCAGAACGGGGTTACTTCTCCTCGTACAGTTAAAGGCAGCTGGAAGCAGTCCGGTAACAGTATTCAGATAGTGATTGGGAATTCTTATTCAGTACTGCAAGGGACCATTGATGGAAGTATGATGAAGGGCGAAGGTAGTAATCAGGAAGGGGCCACCTGGAAGTGGACCCTGTTTAAAAAAGAATAGACTACTACAGAACCGAGCGCGGTGCGCCGGGTCGATCTCAGCTGTGACAAGCCAGTTGTTGAGATTGACCCGGCGCTCCCGCGCTCGGTTCTGTAGTTAGCGCTATCTTGCTGATCTATTCAGATATTAACCTCGCAATGGCAAATGCAGCGCCGGCTGCAACGCTTCCGATTAGAGCTGTCTGCAGCGCGCTTTGCACAGGTCTGGTGCCGGTAAAACGACCTTTCACAAATCCGAACGCAAATAAGGCGACGAGGGTTACCGCGATTGAAAAGAGGAGTGCAGTGGAGGCATTACGGACCGTGATATAAGGACTTAATGGAATGAACCCGCCAGCAATGTAGGCACCGCCGATTGTTATGGCACTAACTCTGGCCCGCTTCGGGTCGGGTCTCTCCAGGCCCAACTCAAAGCGCATCATGAAATCGACCCATTTCCGAGGCTGCTTCCGCAAGGCTTCCACCAAAGGCCACGTTTCCTCCTGAGACAGCCCGTACTCCTGAAAAACTTCGGCTACTTCCCTCATTTCTTCATGGGGGATTTCCGCTACCTCTCGCTTTTCGCGCTCGCGCTCTTTTGCGTAATGTTCGGAATCGCTTTTTGCCGCGAGGTATCCGCCGAGCCCCATAGCAATAGCCCCCGCCGCAATTTCGGCCAGCCCGGCCGTGACGATAATGCCAGTCGAAGTCGCTGCCCCACTAAGGCCCGCAGCGAGTGCGAAAGGGACAGTCAAACCGTCTGACATTCCAATCACAATATCGCGTATTGCATTGCTGGCAGTGAAGTGGCGTTCAATGTGTGGCGTTAGCGGCATTACGAATTCCTCCATTAAAAATGTTCGGCCTTAAACGGCCGGTGGATGACCTTACTTATAGACAATCGCCGCCGGATGAAGTCAGTCCCACCATGCCGTAGAAGCTGGTGGGTCTGTCTTCAATCACACGCGCCCTTGGTAATCTAGAGAGCCGCCCGCTACCGCCTGGTGGTACTGACCTCTTGCCCTCACACTCGGAGTCTTCACACAACCTCTGAAGCGAGGTGTTTAATAAGACGCGACGTAAAGCAATTCCTCCGGCAAGCAATTCCTTGGGCGACACACCTTTAGGACACTATCTACTTTTCTGGTTGGTAGGACTAAAGAACAGTAGATTATAGAATGTCTTCTTTTGGTTTTCGTCGTTTGTCCCAGGGATTGGTGACGTAGTAATCGGGCGCAACTGTATGATGGTCCGTAAGTCTCAAGTTCTCAATCGTGGGCAGAGTGCTGACTTGAAATTCGGAGACGCTGCCACAGAAAACGATCTTACCTGCATCAAGTACGATGATCCTGGTAATGGGTAATGAACTGGCGGGCGCTTCCGCGATAGCAATTTCGCCGTTCTCCTTTTGTAGGGCCCGGTAGCCAGCAAGGTAAGGAAGCTCGTGAAGCTTCTTCGTGACATAGAGAGCAGATATGTGATTTATGTCCCGAGCACGAATTATCAGATCAAGAACCTGCAGGGCCATTATAGGATCCAGGCTCAAAGTGGGTTCATCAAATAACATGATTGAGGGCCAGCCAATCAACGCGCGAGCAATCTCTACCCGACGCTTCATGCCTCCGGAAAGTTCCTCCGGAAATTTCTCTTCTTCACCTTCCAGGCCAACAAAACGCAATACTTCAACAACCGCTTTATCGATGCGATCTGCGTCCCAGCCGTGCTCTGCAAGCCGGTAAGCGGCATTGTCATAGACTGACATTCCGGTGAAAAGCGACTCCTCTTGAAAGGCCATTCCCATTGAGCCACCCCTCACCGAAAGCAGCTCCGATTCTTCCAGATTTTCAATCTCGCGACCCTCTATAAAGATCTGTCCTTCGTCTGGTTTGCGCAGGCCCATGGCGAGGTGTAACAGCACGGACTTGCCTGAGCCAGAGGCACCGGTGATGAATACCATTTCGCCTCGCTTGAGAAGAAAGCTGATACTGCTGAGGACGGTGCGTTCGCCAATGGCTAATGATACATTGCGAAACTCAATCGCGGGCGTGGGGGAAACTAATTTTGTATTCAGTACGGCCATGTACTTCAAAGTAGCTTAGCTTAATACTTGATCCAGATCCACGAATTTGCAGATACTCGTGACTTGTCCCATTAGAACTTCTCCAACAAAATCAGGACACCAATAACAAGGAAACCAATCGCGGCAAAACGCTTGACCCACACTAAAGGAAGGTAATTTCCAATCGCGCCTCCCACTATCACCCCAACTGCCGAAACCGCGGTGAGAGCCAGGGCTGTCGCGACGAAAACCGTCCAGGGCCGCTTTGTTTCCGCCGCCATAGTCATTGCAGCCAACTGTGTCTTGTCTCCCATTTCAGCCAGGAAAATGACACCAAAAGTTGTTATGAAAATGCGCCAGTCCATCTTATCCTCCGTCTAATGGTCTTTGGTGTTTGAACTTTGGACTTTGAGCTTTGTACTTTGAGCTTTGAACTTTGAGCTTTGTACTTTGTGCTTTGAGCTTTGTGTCTTGTAATGGGCCGTTGTTCAAATTTATGATCGGTGCCAAAGTAGATGGTTCAAAGTACTAAGTTCAAAGCTCAAAGCTCAAAGTTCAAAGTTCAAAGGACTAAGTTCAAAGTTCAAAGTACTTAAGGGCAAAGACCAAAGACCAAAGACCTAAGCCGCCAAAGGTCATTCATTTGGTGCTTTTCTTCATCGCATCATACAATTCTATTCATTTCGCGAGCTAACCTCCGCGTTTGCGGTCGGTAATAAATGAGTCAAAACTCCAGCGATTTCCTCGGCACTGAACGCTTTCGGATTCGCCGCCGGCTTGGTTCCGGAGGAATGGGAGTGGTCTATGAAGCGCATGATCGCGAGATGGACAAAGTGGTCGCCCTTAAGGCCCTTACACGCACAGAAGCTTTACACATTTCTCGATTCAAGAATGAGTTTCGGTCCCTGGCTGACGTTTCTCATCCTAACCTGGTGTCCCTCTATGAGTTTATGGCCGATGGCCAATACTGGTTTTTTACCATGGAACTAGTCAGAGGACCTGATTTCCTGGAGTACGTGCGTCCCGGTTATCGTGCCAGAGATACTTCAAGAACTCCGACCCTGGTCAAGCCTTCGCAGGAACGTTATGTGGTTTCGGATTACGAAGCTGATACCCAGGAGTTGGACCAAGCAAGACCGACTTTAGAGGGAGAGTTGCCCGCTGAAATCTCTTTAGACCCGGTGCTATCGGAATCGGTACTTGACCTGGATCGCCTCACTAGTGCCCTGAGACAGCTGAGTGAAGGACTTCACGCGCTACACGAAACGGGCAAGCTACATCGCGATATTAAACCCTCTAATGTTCTGGTAGCGAGAGAAGGCCGCGTAGTAATCCTCGATTTCGGGCTGGTAGCAGAAGTGGAAGGTAAGGAGGTGCATGACAGCGTCAACCTGGCGGGAACCCCTGATTATATGTCACCCGAGCAAGGCGCCCAGTTACCGATTTCGCGGGCCAGCGACTGGTATAGCGTGGGGGTGATGTTGTATCAGGCATTGACCGGAAGGCTGCCTTTTTCTGGCAAGTTTTTTGAAGTAATGATGAATAAGCAGACCGTTGATCCTCCCGCTCCTGCCAGCCTCGTCAGCAACGTGCCGGAGGATCTGAATGATCTCTGCATTAGGCTGCTTCGGCGCAAGCCGGAAGAAAGGCCGTCAGGTCGTGAAGTTTTGAAGATTCTGGGCCACGGCAAGACTGGTCCATTGAAGAAACCACTAATGCCATCGCTCTCAGCTGCCCTGCAGACGACCCCGTTTGTTGGCCGTGAACGTCAATTGCAGGAGGTGTTAGATGCATTTGCAGCGACGCGTAGAGGACAAACTGTCACTCTTTATGTACATGGCAGTTCCGGTATGGGAAAGAGTGCACTGGTGCAGCACTTTCTGGAGCAGCTACCCAAAGAACACAAAAATGCCGTGATACTGGAAGGCCGTTGTTATGAACGAGAATCCGTTCCGTTTAAGGCAATCGATGGAATAGTTGATAGCCTTACCAGGTACTTGCTGTCTCTTCCCGAGGGAAAAGCAGAGGCCTTGATGCCCCGCGACGCACTGGCGCTCGCCCGCTTATTCCCGGTAATGTTGCAAGTTGACTGTGTATTCAACGCTCCCCAACGAGAACAGGAGATTCCTGATCCTTTTACTCTGCGACGACGCGCTTTTGCGGCACTGCGTGAGCTCCTGGAGCGCGTATCGACGCGACAGCCACTGGTACTCTATATCGATGATCTTCAATGGTCTGACGCTGACAGCACCACGCTGCTCGAAGATCTCATTCGGCCCCCGGAGGCGCCTCCGTTGTACCTGCTCGCCAGTTTCCGCACGGAGGATCTGCAAGCAAAACCGTTTTTAAGGTCACTTCTGGAGAAGTCAGGAAGCGAGACTTGTCGGGAGTTATGCCTGATGGCCCTGAGTGAAACCGAGGCGCGTAATCTGGTCCGGCAATTGTTGGGTGCGGCTGAAACAATATCTGAGCCACTTCTGGCTTCAATTGTGCGTGAAGCACGAGGTAATCCTTTCTTATTGGAGCAGCTCGCCCGTTACGCCTCATCAACTGACCAAACGTCGACGACTGGTATCACTCTTAGTGTCATGCTTGAATCACGCCTCAGACATCTACCGAGGGGATCGCGAGAGTTTGTTGATGCACTTGCGGTGGCGGGAAAACCGATCAATCCCGAGGTTGCTTATCAGGCCTCCGGGCTCGCCGGTGATGAACGACCGTTGATTAGCTCCCTAAGGGCAGCACAATTCCTGCGCAGCGGCGGTTCGGACCGCACCGTGGAGCTTTATCACGACCGCATACGAGAAACGCTGGCCGCAATGCTGGATCGGCCCAGTGTCATTCGCATTCATCGACGCCTGGCGCAGGCCATCGAAGCTCGAGGTATTGATGATCCCGAGGCGCTTTTCGACCATTACCTGGGAGCCGGTGAAAGAGTTCGGGCCGCAACACATGCCGCTGTGGCAGCCAGGAAAGCGACTGAAGCACTGGCGTTTGATCGTGCTGCGGTGTTTTATCGAAGGGCCCTTGAGCTTTCTCCGGCACGAGGTGCTGAGCTCATTGACTTGAAACGCGGGCTAGCTGAGGCTCTTGTCAACGCCGGTCGACCAGCCGAAGCAGCGCAAGCATATCTGGAAGTAGCTCAGGATACCTCCTCCTCTCACAGTTTGGATTTTAGAAGACGGGCCGCTGAGCAGTTGCTGCTCGGGGGTCATATTGAAGAAGGCCTCGAGCTCATGCGGTCCGTACTCGCGGCCGTTGGCTACACACTCCCGGCCGGCCCTCGCCGCGCATTGATGTCACTGCTTTTCAAGCGCGTGCAAATCCGACTCCGCGGTCTAAATTTCATTGAGCGGCAGGCAAGTGAAATACCTGAGGCTGACCTATTTCGAATTGATCTTTGTTGGGCAGTGGCTGCGGGACTGGGTGCTGTCGACCTGATACGAGGCGCCGATTTTCAGAGCCGCCACCTGCTGCTTGCCCTCCGTGCAGGTGAACCGTACCGGGTGGCGCGCGCAATCGCTTTTGAGGCGACGCAAACTGCCTCACGGGGCGGCAGAGCAAAAAAAGCCGCTCTGCAAATTGCCCAAAAGGCTGAGGAACTCGCCCAGCGAGTCGGCCATCCACATGCGATTGGACTCAGTATATGGGCAAGCGGTGTGGCTGCTTACCTGATTGGTAATTGGAAGCAGGCGGCGCAGGTTTGCGAAAGAGCAGCCGAAGTGTTGCGCGATCGCTGCACTGGAGTAACCTGGGAATTGACTATGGCCCATCGCTTTATGCTCAGTGCTCTTTTATACCTTGGTGAACTTGCGGAAGTATCTCGTCGCGTTCCCACTTTGCTTTCAGCTTCCGTTGAGCAGGGCAACCTTTCTGCCGCCACAGATCTGCGTACACGCATGAACCTGATTTGGCTGGCTGCAGATAATCCCAACCAGGCAAGGGAGGAGGTAATTGAAGCCCTGCAGGCTTGGCCGCATGAGGGGTTTCATCTGCAACACTACAGTTCAATACTTGCGCTTGCTCAGATCGAGATCTACACAGGTGATACGGAAGTTGCGTGGAGACATATCCAGGGGCAATGGAAGGCGCTGGAACGTTCCATGTTACTGCGCATTCAAGTGTTGAGAATCGAAGCGATGCACTTACTGGCCCGGACCGCATTAGCTACGTCGAGCAGGAATACTGATCGTTTGCGCATTGCGCAAAAACTGTCGCGCCGCATAGCCAGGGAGCACATGCCTTGGGCCGATTCTTTCGTTTCTTTGTTGGAAGCGGGCATAGCAAAGCAGCGCGGCGATACTTCTAAATGCAGCCGATTGCTTTCGGAAGCAATAGCCGCCTTTGATCTGGCAGACATGGCACTATATGCGGCCGCCGCAAGACGGCGACTTGGTGAGGTGCTGGGCGGAGAACGCGGTCAAACCTTGACCAATGACGCCGACGTCTGGATGCGGCAACAAAAGGTCAAGAACCCGGCAACAATGACCAGAATGTTGGCGCCAGGATTTGACGATTAGTTGTGCAGCTGAGTTAAATCCCTGAATACCCAAATCAAGCGGACAGCAAATTCAGGATCATTGGGCATTCACCTGCGAGAGCAGAAAATCATAATCCATGACGCTACACAGCCTTGGCGCCAGCCAGGGTCGATCTTTTCTTTGCTTCCAGCAGCCCGGATTCAACCATATCCTCGTGCAGGCATCCTTTACGGTCAGTCACCATAGTAGGTTTGAAATAGTTTTCGAACCGAGAGTTCACACGGAATGCCGGTTTATACATGTGGTCCAGTGGTTCGGTGGTACTGATGAATGTGCGACTATCGGCTCGTTGTTTGATCCAGCCAAGACCGCGGAAAGAGCCAGTCAGGCGCTGAGCAGAAAGTAACAATCCACTTCCTATTGCGACCACTAATTGTGAGTGCGTCAGGTGGGAATGATAAAGTCTGATGAAACCTGCTGCGTGTTTTATCAGCCGGAGTTGAAATCCTCTAAGACTCTGCAGATCACGGACAAACCTCACAACTTCATCGATATCATCCAGGGGTTTTTGCAGAATGGTGGTTCCGTCCATATCCCGGAGTTTTGTATTGGGAAGAATGGTGCCGTTCTCCAGACACTGATAGAAATAGGGCGTGCCGAGGAGGGGGATTGAAAGCGTCACGAATGAAGGAATGGTGATCTCCGGAGTAGTCATAATGAATTCAAGCTCCCGCCGCAGATCTGTGAGGCTGCGAGTGGTCACGTCGAGCATCAGTCCGTAAGCAAAAACGATTCCCGCATTGAGAGACTTGCTAATCATTTCCACCTGGGGCGTAGCGGTATTCTGCAGCTTGTTAACCCTACGTAACCAATCGTTATCGAACGACTCCAGCCCACTGAAGAGTAGCTCGCAACCGGCTTCCTTCACGAGTTTGAGATTTTCGTCATTGCGGTAGAAGTCGTTTGTTACCAGCGCGCCCCAATTCTTGAACTGTCCGGCACAGCGCATCTCGTTAATAAGCGCAATGCGATTTCGAAAGTGCCCCCGGTCGCTGCCGTAGAAATTGTTATCCAGGAAAAACATCCGCTTTCTCTTGCCTGCGGTGAGAATTTGCTGCCGAATGTAGTCCAGTTCGTAAGCTTTGTAACCGTGACCCTCCGCAGTAAGTGCGCAAAAAGAGCAGCGAAAATTGCAATAGCGAGTTGTTTCGACGTAACCCATTCTGCCCAGCCAGTACGCTAGATCATAACGAGGCAACATTTGCCGGGAGACGTATGCTGGACCAAAGGCGTCTGCGACTACTTCAGTCAGTTCTTCAAGGTCGCCTAGACACGCATAATCGAATACTGCCTTTGCCAACAAAGGCAGCGCCCGCACCGGGGGGCCACCGGCCACCACGATCACGGCGGGATTTGCAGTACGGGCGTAAGCGGTCAGGTGCAGCATTCTATCGAAACTGTTCGTCAACCCAGTTAGCACGAGCATATCCGACCAGCCGAGGAGCGCTTCATCCTCCAGCGGCCCACTCGCTAACTCGGTGTAACATCGCACTTCGCAGAGTTCGCGTGAAAAAGCGCCCGCAAGATAGATTGGACCTACTGCCTGCGGAATCTTGCTGGTCCTGCGAATAGGCTGCCGCGAATCGTCAAAATAGCAGTTCACAATGAGGACGCGCTTGCGACGTAAGAACGATCTGGCAACTGTTGCTGGAAAATGGGACAAGGGGCGGAAGATCTCCTTACTGTCACCAAAACATCTGCCAACAGGCTGAGCGCCCGCTGAATCACCTGCCAGGAGATAGCTACGGTTTCGGCTATGCGAAACTGGTGAGGTGTTTCGATTGGTTTAATGTCTTGCGGAAGTGTCAACACCTCCTCAAGGCAAATATAAAATTGCCGAGGTGGGCCGTATTTTGGACCTCCAGCTGATCGTAGTCAACTGAGATCCGGTCGACTTTCGAGCGAGTGCCGAGCCGACTCCACCATTTTTTGCAGCGAATCCCTGGCAAATCGGCGTTGTAGACGGCGCGCCAGGGGAGAGGCGAGCTTGACTAAAGGATGCTGAGGACGAGAGATGGCCAGAATGTCATACCAAACCGAGTTTTGTTCGCGATGCCATTCAATCGTAAAGCGTTCTTCACCTCGTGCAACATGATCGGCCAATGTCCCGTAAGCAAAACCGAACTTCTTTACTGGCGCTTCCTCATTGATCAGATAGACAATTCGGCAGGCACTCAGTGACCAGAATCCGTAGGTTTTTGCGCATATGGCAACAACAGCACCCAGCTCAATTCTGGTTTCAGGCGGCAGTATCTGCACCCACCCAAGATCAAACTGTTTCCACTGTCGTAAGTCATTTATTGCATGCTCGAAAGTGTTGCGGCCGACACCTAGCTGGACGCGGTTGTGATCAACGATGTAATCAGACGGGAGCTCGCCTCGCGTAGCCGCTATCTCTGGATATGAAAAAGGTGAGTGCCTTTGCGAATCAATGAAATGATTAATTAACTTCTCTGAAGGTTCGCGTAATAGAAGCATTGGAATCAAGATCTAAAGTGGACGGCAATTTCTCTCGGAAACAGAAGGTATGCTGTCTAGTCTTTTGCCGGTTTAGCGGTCTCCTCAGTGATTGAGGAATTCACATGTGCTCGCGGGTGGTGTCGGTCGTAAGACGAGCGTAGGTGCCGATCAGTAATGTGTGTATAAATTTGTGTGGTGGAAATGTCACTATGACCCAGCAACGCCTGTACTGACCGTGAGTCAGCGCCGTTCTGCAGCAGATGAGTGGCAAAGCTGTGACGCAATGTGTGCGGTGAAATTCGGCCGAGTCCGGCCTGGGCGGCATATCGTTTTATCATGGACCACACTAACTGGCGTGAGATTGGCCCACCCCGATTCACGAAAAGTTGCGGTGATGAAGCCTTGCCATAGCCGGCGCGTACACTTGCATATTGCTGAAGCCAATGGATAGCACTCTTGCCAATCGGCACGCGCCGTTCCTTACTGCCTTTGCCGTGGCAGACAACCAAACCCGTAAGGAGATCTACATCGCTTTGCTTAAGTGAAACCAGCTCGGAAACCCGCAAACCTGCCGCGTAAATCAATTCCAGTATCGCGCGATCGCGTATTCCACCTTCCGCCGAAATATCCGGAGCTGAAAACAGAAGATTAATCTCCTCCTCCGTGAGGAAAGTAGGGAGGCGAACAAACTTTTGTGGAGTATCCAGATCCTCAGTCGGACAAGTCCTGATGTGTCCGTCAAGCATTAAAAAGCGGAAAAACCCTCGCGCCGCACTGACGGCTCGGGCCACCGATGAAGGCGACAACCCCTCACGCGACAGCTCGGCGGTCCAATTTCTCAAATCGGGCCGGGTGAGTTCCGGGATCGGTTTGCCAATTCTGTTTGCCCAGGCGTTAAGTCGTTTGAGGTCTCTCTCATAACTCTGAAAGGTGTGGCGAGCGAGACCTTTCTCGACCTGAATGTAGGTGAGAAACTCTTTTACCAGATCTCGTTGATGGCTGCTCAAGATCAATTTTGGAGTCAAAGCGGGGTCAAGACAGATGATTATAGACCAATTATGTCCTGGAGGATTCATTCGAAACTCACCTCGTAGTGGTGACATGTTTATAGCTGAAGGCGCCAACTAACCTTCGGCTCCGTTCGGAGGAGCGGAACGCAAGTTGGGGTCTTCCACTCAAGAACACTTCCGCTCCTCCGAACGGAGTTGTTGTGAGCGGCCTCGGTTCTATAAACATGTCACTCCTACGGAGTGAAGATGACTAGCTATTCGTAACGCAGACACTCTATGGGATCGAGACGAGAGGCCTTGCGAGCGGGCCACACACCGAAAATAAGACCCACGCCGATAGAGACCGTGAGACCCGCAATTACCGCCCAACTTGGAATTGAGGCAGGAAGACTGGGTACCAGCAACATGATGATCTTGCTAATACCCACGGCCAGAAGAACTCCCAGGATACCGCCAAGAAAGGTCAGCGTCATTGCCTCGAATAGGAATTGGCGCACGATATCTTTACGACGAGCACCGAGCGCCTTGCGCACTCCAATCTCCTTGGTACGCTCCGTAACGCTCACCAGCATAATATTCATTACGCCAATCCCACCGACCAGCAAACCAAGACTGGAGATGGCGATGGCAATTAGACCCACCATGGCAGTGATATTGTCGAACTGTTCAATGAACTTGTCAGCAGTCTTAATGTCGAAATTATTAGGGTCACCAAATTTTACTCCGCGCCGGCGCCTGAGAATCTCTTCCGATTGCTGTAATGCTTCTGCTATCTGACCTGACCGAGCCCGGATAATCATCAGCATGTAACCCCTGGCCGGAGCCAATTTTTGGGCAGTCCTAAAGGGCATGAAAACAGCGTTGTCCTCTTCGTTCTCGCCAAAAAACCCCGCTTTCCGCTTTTCCAGCACGCCCACAATTTCAAAATTGTAGCCTCCCATTCGTACTTGAGTACCGGCGATCTGGTTTTGGCCCGGAAAGAGCGCATCTGCCGCGTTCACACCGATCACTATTACATTCGCACGTTGCTGATCATCCATTTCGGAAATGAAGCGGCCCTCTCTTAAGGCAATATTGGTGATGCCGGCATAATTTGGCGAGACACCCTGGGTGTTTCCCCAACGATAGTTGTGTCCCTGGTAAGTGATGTTATCGTCGAACGGACCGCCACTATAACCAACGTTCGGCGCTACGTGAGCAACCTCTTCAACGCCGCTGGCCTGCGTCCGAATAGCTTCCGCGTCGGCTACGGTTAAAGGTTTTCGGGTGCGCTCGGAACGATCTTCGCCCACTCGAGGTCCAGTAGAAAGATGAAAAGCATAGATATTGTTCGTACCATACTCTTCGATGATCGCAATTATGTTTTGGCGTAATCCAGTTAGAATCGAGGCAATCGTTATAGCCGTCATCACGCCAATGACAATGCCAAGAACAGTAAGGAAACTCCGAAATTTGTGCAAACGAACACTATCAAGCGCCATCGCCAACGTCTCACGAAGAACACCTTTTTTTAACTTGAGTTTGACTGCCATTTTTAATCAACAACCAGGCCACACCAGCCGTTAAGTTATGTCGTGTGCGTCAAGGCTATGATTGGATCCAATCGTGCGGCTTTGAATGCCGGATAAATGCCGGCAATCATCCCGATTGCTGTTGAGACTATCAGTGCTAATAGAATGTAACCCAGGGTGATCGTCATCGGGATGCTCGCCAGTATGGTTATCAAGCGACAGACTCCCCAGGCAAGCAGTAGCCCCAAAACACCGCCCAAGACACAGAGTAGTCCCGATTCGATCAAAAACTGGAGCAAGATCTGTTTTCTAGTGGCGCCGACCGCCTTCCGTAATCCGACTTCAAAGGTTCGTTCGGTCACGCTCACCAGCATGATGTTCATCACCACAATGCCGCCAACAACCAGAGTAATCAAAGTGATGGGGATCACCACCTTGGCTATACTGCCAGTGAACTGATCTATCTGATTGTTCACCTCTTCAACGTTGACCAGACCGAAATCGTCTTCTTCATTTCCTTTCAAGCGGTGTTTATTGCGAATCGACACTCGCGCTTCCTCGATAGTCGGCTGAAAGACCTCTCGACTCGCAGCCTTGCCGTGAATCTGCAAACCATTGCGACCAAATATTTGTAGGTGCGTGGTAACCGGAATATAAACGTGGCGGTCGATCGAATCGCCAAAGAAGGAGCCTCGCTTCTCTTCAACTCCAATAACCCGCATTGGCAGCCCGCGAATCTTTAGTGTTTTCCCAACAGCATCCACATTAGGGAAAAATTTGTCTTTTATGTCGCCGCCCAAAACGACTACCATTGCGGATCGTTTCACCTCGTCATCGGAAATGAAACGACCCTGGGCAATGGTTTTGTCTTCGATGTCTACCATATTTGCGGTTGCGCCAAAAACTAGGGCACCTGGAAATTCAACTCCGTCCTGTTTTAGGTCCGTCTGTGCGCCGACTGCCGCTCCAACCTCCGCGCAAGAACCACAATGATCTCTGACCCACTCGTAATCATCCCAATTGATCCGCTTATTGCGCCGGTTGCGTCTCTCAAATTCCTCATCGGACATACGTCCCGAGGAGGCCATACGCGCGATCATGAAGTGATTGCTGCCGAGTACCTTCGCCACGGTAGTAACCACGTAGGTGTTGAATCCACTGATGGAAGCGCCCACTGCCACCACTGAGGCCACACCGATGATTATCCCAATGAGAGTCAAAAATGCCCGGAGTTTGTGCGCAAAAATCGACTGCAGAGCAATTCGCAAAGCGTCAGAATAGAAAGAGAAGAAGCGTTTCATTGAATCTCGGAAGGCAACGGAATGGCCCGCAATACCTTTACGAAGAAGCACCAACAAAAGTTTTTGCAAGATCCAGCAACGTAAGCTTTGATTTTTCCATTCGCGTCCGATTATTTGGGAAGTTCGCACTGAAGAGCCAAACAGACCTTAGGTCAGCATTCCAGGAAACAGGTCCTGCAATGATGACGATGAATCAATGGATCTATTAACAGTTAAATCAGTTCAGGGCGGTCTGCTTGGAAGACTTCAGCGTGAACTTGTCGGCCCAGCGAACACGGCCAGTAACCTGCATAGCCACAAATAATGTAATTACCGAACCAATGGTAATTGCCAAGCCAGTGAAGCCTTTGAGGAAGAAAGCATAGGAAAACATTACCAGATAAACAAATTGCGCCAGACCTGCCTCTCGACTGGCAAAGTGCATTCCCACCACGAGCCGCAGGTAGCTGACCACTAGAAAAACAGAGACTGCCGAAGATATGGCAAACGCCGCGTGAATGGAGACATGATCGACTAGATATGCAAGCAAAAGATGGAAAGAGAAGAAGGCGGCAGCAAGAAAGAAGTAGTTCATGGGGTGAAGTTCTATCCCCCGCAGCGTCGTAATGATGAGCATCACAAAGAAAAAAAAGAAGAGTGAGGCCGGAGCGAAGAAGCTGATCTTTCCGGCTAACGGTCCAGGCTGAAGCTTCTCGGGCATGACCATCGCAATCTGGTATCCGGAAAGGAGGCTTTTGTAAGACCAGGTAAGATCCCAACCCGGCCCCGTCTCAGTCTTAATGGACGGTGAGAGCGTGTTCTCAGGGAAGTCGATGTCCTTGAAATTTGTTTTCATCCTGAGAGCGAAATCGTACACTTGAGTTACGTTCTGGGCACCGAAGCTGTAACGCCATTCATTCAAGCCCTGGGAACGATAGCCCACGCCAAGCTTCGCCGTTTTGCCCGCTCCTATTTTTATTGTGCCTACAGCTGAATTCTCATGATTTGTCGTTGGTACTGCCATGCCATCAACAGTGAATCTCAGGTCGTCATAAATTGCCTGCGATGTGGGAAGCTTAAGGGTGAACTCCAACGTCTCTTCCTTGTCGCTTGTGTTGCGAAATCCATAGATACCAACGAATGCCACTTTGTAAGTGCTGTACCACAGCAGTCCTTTCTGTCGATGTTCCAGATTCAGGTCCACATCAACAGAACTGCTTTCCAACGGCAAAGGGGTTGTAACCTCATCATTGATTTTTTTCACAATCTTCTTGCCGTTTTCCAGACTCTCTTCCGTTCTTGGAATGATCCGTCTAAAAACTGCCGTCGGCGGCAACTGGTTCTGCGGTGCGCCCCAGGTCGAGGCCACTCGGTCCTGAGCAACAGAGTCCAGTGAGTAGGTACGCGAAAAGATCGTTGCGCCCAGTATCGCCCACGCTATCGATGCGCAAATAAAGATGAAAATGATAGCTATAATTCTCTTGGTCATGATTTGACTCCTTTTTGTACTTGCACTAGCAAGACTTCTTCAGTTGCAAGTTTCTGAGTCGGCCCTGTGTCGAGCAACGTGGTCATCCACAGTAGACAAGTGTGAACAACTACACCGACTGCTCTGTGTTACAAATCAGTTCTCCCAAGCCCTTCACATCTGGGAAGGAGCCCCGGCCAAAAAATATGTGCCACGCGAACCAGTTCATCAGCGGCAGGCGCAAAGCGGCGCAAGCCATTTCGATCAAAATTGGACCTCGTATCTGGGTTAAGACGCGCCGCATACATATTCGCGAGGTGAATCGGGTGCGCAACTGCTCGCCAGAATAAGCGGCCAGGGCGCCTTTATCCTGCGTTTCCAGGTATTCAGGAATGATTTTGGCCGCCAGGCTCGATAGTCTCATGCAAGGATCAAGGCCTCCCGCGGTAAGCGGCGAAACGGCCCCGGCAGCATCGCCGATCAGCAGACCTTGCGAATTCGCAATTCTGGGCAGAACGCCTCCTACGGGAATCAGACCACCGCGCCGCTCGAGCGTTTTTGCATGTTTCAAGTCGATGATGCCGTTAAGACTGTTACGAAATTTATCAAGTGCGGCCGTGGGATCAAACGAGGAAGAGTATCCGCCCACGCCAACATGAGCTTCTTCACCGTCGTGTGCTATCCAGGCCAGATATCCAGGTGCCATAAGTGGATCCAAAAAACAGTGTAATCGCGGTGGACCTGAGAGCGGGACATTAACAAGCACATCCTCCACGCCCACAATCCACTCCCGATTGCTATCCAACTTTAAGTCTTTCCCGACCCGCGAGTTTGCTCCATCGGCTCCGACAAGATATCGGGCTCGGACGGACTGGCTCTCTGACGCACCGTCAAGTCGCACTATGACTTGTTCCCTCAGAGATTGGTACTCGACATAGCGTGCCCCTGGCATCCAGTCAACGCCGGCCAGTACACATTGATCGAGGTAACGTCCATAGAGTTTGCCCATGCGACCGATGCGAAACTCATCCTCAGCACTGTGCAAGTCCATTGATCGTCGAGACGGCGAATAGAGTCTGACGTGCCTGACAGGTGGGCCAAGACAATCTGTGGGAATATCGAAATCCTCCAGTGTACGGCGCACGAAGATTCCAGTAGTGTGAACTTTCTGATCGAGTGTCCGCTTACGATCCGCCAGCAGAACACGCAGCCCTCGTCTGCCGAGCAAGCGGGCACACTGGAGGCCGGCGAGGCCGGCTCCAATAATCGCTACATCATAATTTTTCATAATTAAAGGGCTACTGAGTACCTCGATTTACGGGCCGATTACGTTTTCAGCTGCAGGCGAGTTGACATCGGCTTTCCAATGAAAAGGAGCATGTCCAATAACGAGGTGCACATTTTAGAATGCAAGCTTTCTGCTATCTCTTTATCAAGTTGGGGCGATCTGGAGCACGATCGCCCCAACGGCGGCACTCTAAACGAACCCTTCTTTATTGGCGGGGCCCCCTCCCTTTGATAACCTCATCTTTGGTTTGACGGACGATACTCTTCCGCTTCAAAGCTCTTTGTACTGCAAAGTCCAAGGCTAAAAAATTTTATCTCAGCGGCGGCGCATTTGCTGAATCAGGGTTTCCATGTGACCAAGGTAGTTCTCTAAGGCTCTCCGGCCAGCGGCAGTCAACCTGTACTCCGTTTTTGGTAGCCGGCCTTCGAAGTGTTTGCTGCAGGTGATGTACCCGGCCTCCTCAAGTTTGCGGGCGTGAACGCTAAGGTTTCCATCGGTAATCTGCATAAGACTCTTCAGGTCGTTGAAACTGAGTGACTCGTTGGCGGCAAGGGCACTGACTATGCCTAGCCGCAAGCGTTCATGGATTAATCGATCGAGTGACGGTACCGGATTCTTTAGTTTGGCACCGCGAATTTCTCGCGGTTTTTCAGCTCCAATGTCTTGCTTCCTTTGGATAGGCTGTCTTACGGCCGATTGCTTAGCCACCGTATCTCCTTGCAACAATAACTCCAAAAATTATGTGTAGACCGCCAAATCCGGCTGCCATAAACCAGTCGCCGAGCGCCGCCGGAGCAAAGAGAGCGGCAGCCCCGAGTGCCATAAAGCACAGACCGGATATGGGTACCACAGGTACCGAAAACATACCACCGGTAACCACTCCGGTTCCGTAGAGCAGGAGCCATACACCGGGGACGAAGTGGGTGAGTCTGGCTCTGAACAAGACGACCGTAAGTAAGGCGCCAGCCACGAGGGGAGGCGACAGACTAAAAGCCACTTTGCGGCCAGGACCGGAAAGGAGCGGCATGTTCAACGCGCGGGCCTTTCGATCCATGGACCATCCGGCGATGAGCAACGAGATCAAGGCTTCGGCGATCCAGATGGCCAGCCAGTTCCTGAGGGAATTCTGATGAGCAAGAATAGCAGCCAGCAAAGCCGTCCAGCCTATGGCAAACTCTCCCCACCCCGAAATACCAGTAAAAGCGGAAGCCCGCTCCATGGTCTCGCGGATATAGCGCAGATTGTCCATCGCCCGATCGTGCAATGTCGCGGGCGCTGTTGGTTGAGACATTTTCAGGTGCGCTGATCCCATCAGCAAACAGTCTACGTTTTTACTTTCTGGTTGTCAAGTACTTTGCCCCACAAAGACATGGGTAAAGCGAGGTCGCTTTTATTGAGGTGTTTTTACCCCGTAGGGTGAAGAGTTTCAGATGAAACTTAAGCTGTGGTGGGAGCCACGACGGCAGTTGCTTCTGTAATCTCGTTTTGTTTGCGCCAACGAACCACTAATAGGACCAGTGCGCTTAAACCTACAACGATACTGATCAACTGTGAAGTGGAGAGACCGGTGAGCGTAGTCATTCCGAGGATGTCTCCGCGTGGATCGTCTCGCACAAATTCGATGGCGAAACGTATTGCTGAATAGAGCAGAGCGTAAAAAAGAATTACCTGTCCTGAGAAACGTTTACGCCGGTGTAGCCAGAGAAGAAAGAAAAAGACGAGTAACATGGAAAAAGATTCGTAAAGTTGAGTCGGATGCAAATGAGTTTCTATTGGCACCCCGGTGATTTCGTGACCCAATGCCGAAAACTTGGTGCCCCACGGTAAGGTGGTCGGTTTCCCCCAACAGCAACCTGCGGCGAAGCAACCCTGTCTGCCGAAAAAATTACCGAGGGCAATGCCTGGGGCACAAGCATCGGCAGTTTTCCACCAGGCCAGATGATAGCGCTTTATCAAAAAATATCCGGTCAGTAGGGCTGCCATTAAGCCACCATAAAAAACACCACCCGAGCGTAAAAAATCCAGCGAAAGCAATTGCCACGGATGATCCCGGTATTCAGGTTCCGTCCAGAGCATTAACACTTTGGAACCGATGAGTGAGGCCAGCAACATCCACAGACTGAGATCGTAGATCCGTTCGCGTGGTAGACCATCGCGCACTGCCAACCTGACCGTCATTAGAATAGCGCTTAGAAACGCCAAGGCGAGAAAGACGCCATAGGTGTTAACTGGAAAACTTCCGATGCGGAATAATTCTGGGTACATAAAATGGTGAAATCAGGGTGTTGGGCTTTGAACTTTGGGCTTTGAACTTTGAACTTTGTACTTTGTGCTTTGTACTTAGTACTTTGCGCGTTCAATGAGAGATCAAATCAAAGTACAAAGTTCAAAGCTCTAAGTTCAAAGCTCTAAGCTCTAAGTTCCTTATGGACCATCTGCCAGGGATGGCCTTTTCCTGCTTTCGAGAATCAAGTCACAAGCAAGCAAAAACGCGCCCAGGCAAATACTCGCGTCCGCAATATTGAAGGTGGGCCAGTGGTACGAACCGGCGTGGGCTACGATAAAATCGACCACATACCCCAGTCGGATGCGATCAGTCAGGTTTCCGGAAATACCTGCCAACAAGAAGGCGCACGCTCTTAATACCCGATCGTCGTTTCGCGGTGTACGGAAGAAGTGATAGAGCACTGCGAATCCCGCCAACACGGACAGCGTGACAAAGAACCAGCGTCCAAACGACCCACCTTCCTGCAACTGACCAAAGGCAATGCCACGATTCTCGGTATAAATCAGGTCGAGCAATCCCTTGATCAATGTTCTTTCATCTCCGAAACGAAGCGTGCGCACCGCCCAGGCCTTCGTTACCTGATCAACCATGTAGATGCCGAAAGCCGCCAGCAAGTAGCCTGCGCGCCAGCCAGCGCGGGAGCCGGAACCAGCTATAACTTGACCCTGGTGCATCTTATTTTCAGATTTTCCGTAGCCGGGCCGAATCAAGCCGCCTCACGCTCCATCTCCTCCAGCGCTGCAACGCAACGTTCGCAAACCGTTGGATAACGCGACGACTCTCCCACCTGTGTTGAATAGTTCCAGCAACGTTCGCATTTCTCACCCGCTGCCGGCAGGATTCGTATCGCCAGCTGACGTCCAGAATCTTCTGAATTGACGATCGCCACTTGCGAAACAATGAGCAGGTAACGCAGATCTTGCGCATAGCTGCTCAGTAAGCGATAGGTCTCACCGGCTGCCGCGAGCTCGACGCTGGCCTCCAACGAACTGCCGATCTGCCTTTCATTTCTGGCGGTCTCCAGGGCGCCGAGAACTTGTTCTCGCACCTGGAACAATTGGTTCCAACGGGAAAGCAGAACATCGTCCCGGCTGGCCAACGCAGCTGGCAAATGGGCCAAATGAACAGGACCACGAGCTTCGCCACCTTCAGTCGGTAGATTCTCCCAAATCTCATCAGCGGTAAAAGCGAGGATGGGTGCCAGCATGCGTGCCAGGGCGTCGCCTATTTTCAAGAGGGCGGTCTGTGCCGAGCGTCTGGCGCGATTGCGCGGCGCGCTCGTGTAGAGTCGATCTTTTATGATGTCGAAATAGCGCGCGGAAAGTGTCACTGTGCAAAAGTTATACAAAGTGTGGTAGACCGTGTGAAACTCGTAAGCGTTGTACGCCTCGCACACTCTGGCAATGACTGCGTCCAATTCGGCTAACGCCCAGCGGTCGATCTCGAGCAATTCCTCCGGGCTAACACTGTCTCGTGAAGGCTCAAATTCGTACAGATTACCGAGCGCAAACCTGGCCGTATTTCGTAGCTTACGATAACCATCGGTGACACGCTGCAATATCTCTTTCGAGCAACGCATATCATCAAAGTAATTTGAGGAAGCACACCACAAACGGATAATTTCGGCCCCTGACTCTTTGATTACTTCGTCCGGTGGAACAGCATTGCCGGTAGACTTGTGCATCGCCTTGCCCTGAGCATCAACCGTCCAGCCATGCGTAAGCACTGTGTGGTAAGGCGCCCGATCGTGAGCCGCCAGGCCCACCATCAATGAAGAATTAAACCAGCCGCGGTATTGATCGCCGCCTTCGATGTACACGTCAGCGGGCCAGCGCAATTCCGGACGATGCTCGAGAACTGCTATGGAGGACGCTCCACTATCAAACCAGACGTCTAAAATATCAGTTTCTTTGGTCCACTCATCGGCGTCACATTTCAGACAGCGATAACCTTGAGGCAGAAGCTCGCGCGCATCACGTGTATACCAGGCGTCAGCGGACTCACGTTCAAACACGTCGGCAATTTGCTTAATAATCTCCGGATTGGCAACCGGTTCAGTACACTTGGCACAGTAAAAAACTGGTATTGAAACTCCCCACACGCGCTGCCGAGAGACACACCAATCCGGTCTGCCCTTGAACATGTTGCGAATCCGATCTGCGCCCCAGCCCGGGACCCAGCTAACATTTTCTATTTCTCGCAACGCCGCTTGCCTCAATGAAAGAGCCGACCCGACCGTCTCGTCTGAAAAGTTTTCAGTAAAATTCGTGCGGTCGCGACCATCTTCGTCCTTTTCGACCACCGTCCCTCGTGACTGGTCCATGGAGATGAACCACTGAGGGGTAGCCCGAAAAATAACGGGATTCTTGCAACGCCAGCAGTGCGGGTAGCGATGCTCATAGTTTTCCGTGAACAACAAGACGCCGCGTTCACGCATAAAATCAACAATCTGCCCATTGGCTTCGAATACCCCTTGCCCGGCAAAGTGCTCCACTTCCGGCGTGAAGCGACCAGCATTATCAACCGGGCAATAGATTTCCAGTCCATACCGCTTGCCGATTACAAAGTCGTCATGGCCGTGACCTGGCGCCGTATGTACGCAGCCGGTTCCCGCCTTGCCCGAAGCCGATTTTTCGCGGGCCTCTTTGACGTCAAGTTCTGTTTCCGCATCTGCTTCGCCGCCAAGCGTTACATGCTCTCCAACCATCAGGAGCGAGGGCCGCTCAAGCCAGGCATGACGACAGACAAGTCGATCTAATTTCGCGCCCGGAAACCGGGCCAACACTTTTGGCGGCAGGAGATCTCCATTTGCATCGGGTTCGCCCAAACCACATTTCGCGGAAACAGCCTCGACCAGTTCGCTGGCAACAATGAACACTTCTTCGCCAAATTCAAAAGCTGCATATTCGAATTCCGGGTGAACCGCGATTCCCAAATTCGCTGGAAGTGTCCAGGGAGTGGTGGTCCATATCAACACCTGGACCTTGCGTCCGGCCAAAGCCGGATCGAGCAAGGCTGGATCGCTGCTCAGCGGAAACTTGACATAGACAGAAGCACTTTTGTGCTGGTGGTATTCTACTTCGGCTTCAGCGAGTGCTGTTTGATCATGAATGCACCAGTAAACCGGGCGTGCGCCTTTATAAACGTAGCCGCGCTCGACGAAACGGCCGAATAACCGGGCAGTTTCTGCCTCGTAATGATTCGACATTGTGAGGTAAGGATGGTTCCACTCGCCCAGAATACCAAGGCGTTGAAAGTCTCTGGTCATACGTTTCAAGGCCTCAGACGCATGCTCGCGACAAGCCCGTCTGATGGCTACCGGCGACATGTTCGCCTTTTTTGCCCCAAGCTTACGGTCAACGTACAGCTCAATCGGTAATCCGTGACAGTCGTAGCCAGGAACGTAAGGCGCGTCGAAACCCATCATAGTTCGTGACTTAACGATGAAGTCCTTCAGGATTTTATTCATCGCAGTGCCCAGATGGATGTCCGCATTGGCGTAAGGTGGACCATCATGAAGAATAAACTTCTCCGCCCCCTCACGCGCACGGCGAATCATTTGATAGAGGCCGAGCTCCGACCATTTTTTGAGGCGGGTGGGTTCACTCTGCGCAAGATTGGCTTTTTGCGCAAAGCCAGTCTTAGGCAGGTTAACTGTCTTTTTAAGCTCCAGTGGGGTTTCAGTAGCCATCTTTCTCAACTCTCAATACTAGCAGCACAATCGTGCTGCGCCAAAATAAGCGAAATTCCTTGTCAGGCGCAAAGTTGCAGGAAAAACAGCGGTACTTTGACACAATAAACTCGTGTATCGTCTCGTATTTGGGCATTACTCATTTGCTGGTGACTGCAGAAAATCAAAAACCCGAACCAGTTTCTCGGAAAGAGATGGCTCGGGTTCTTGCGTAACGTTAGGTCTTCGGCATCAGCCGATGAACATCTCTTCCTCCCCGTAAATCTGATTAATGGGCTTCGGCGCCGGGGCTACAAGGACCTCAAGCCCTCGACGGAAGCCCGTCATAATCGCCGCCAGTTCGCGAGCCGGCTCGATAACCTTTTCCTGGATGAAATCGGTAGTGTTGACCACTTGCCGGTGTGTTCGGTCTATGGTCTGACTTACCAGGTCAACCTTTTCACGTGCTTCGACGGCCGTGTCGCTAACCAGGTCCTTTAATTCGCGCACTTCCGATTTTATGATTGCCAGTGACTCTGAAAGGTTCAAGGTAGCGGTAGAGAGATGACCGGAAACAGCGTTAAATTGCTCGGCAATTTGCTTCCCTTGCACCGCTATTTGCTTACCCTGTTCGCTGACAAACGTAAGTCGCTCCACCAGTGGTTCCAGTTTCGTTTCAAGCCGCGCGACTGCCCTTAGTGCGCGGCTCACAAACAAAGCGATGAAGATCATCGAGAGAGCAATTACAAAGAACGACAAGGCGACGACCACCATCACCCAAAACATCGGATCGTTGGGACTCATTTGCAGCGCCAGGGCCATCGGGATCATTGAATTGCCGAGCACCGGTATCTGTTTAGAAATTTCCGGTTCTAAATTCTATTCGCTTTTGTGCTAAGTCCAAATCAGCAATCTGCAAGCTGAATCGGAGTGGTTCAGTTTGCCTTCTCTTCGTAGGTTGGCGCCGCTTCAATCCTGCCGGACAGTTCCGTTTTGCGCTTTTCTTCCTGGTACGCTTTCTTTCCGGCGTCGATTGCAGCCGCCACAGTTCCAGTCTGTCGTGCGGCAGCTTCGCGAGCAGTGCGTGCTACTTCGCCAACTTTATCAGAGGCCGTTGCGTAAAGCTCGGAAGCGCGGTCGCGCGTAGTTTCATAGTACTCACCAGCGCGGTCGCCAAGTTGTTGAGCCGCTTCGCGCGAGCGGTCAATGCCTTTGCGCGTGGCATCTGCTATATCACCGCGGAGTTCCTGGCCGGATTTTGGGGCGAACAACAATGCCAGGATGGCCCCAATTCCGCCGCCGATTAAAAGAAATGTCAGACGAGTCGAGATACTTTCGCCGCTGTCTCGCCGATAGTCATCACTTCCCATAAGGGATCCTTTCTCGAGAAGCGAGGTCGTTGCCGACCACGCTGATTGATTTGTTTGATTAGAAGTTCCAGCCTCGGACTATACCAAATAGCCCGGAACCCAGCAAGAAGCTGCACTTTACTTTCAGGTAGTGGGTCAGTTTGAAAGTTTTAGTCAGTGACACATCGTAAGAAGTGAGGGATTGCGAGTTAGTGTCAGTCTCATTCTCGTTGGTGTCAGTCTCATTCTCGTTAGTGTCAGTCTCATTCTCACCGCGGCTTTAGCCAGGTGCCAGGCCCTCTGCTCCTGATTTCTGCCAACCGTTTTAACGGTTTGAAATCGCTGAATAGAGGCCGCCAAAACAGAAACCGTTGAAACGGTTCCAGGTATAGTAGGAGCTCCGTTTGTCACCGGGCTAAAGCCGCCGGTGAGAATGACACAGAAACCAACCCACTAACCGCTTTCAAAGGAGCGTCGCTCTCTCTTGTACATGTTCCTCTTGTACATGTTCCAAAAAGAATTTCGACGAGCTATGGCTGCGATTGAAACAGAGAATCCTATCGCCGACCGGTGTTTTATTTCGCGGTAATTAGTTGACGCCAGTTCGGATGCTGATTAGACTGCAAAGCATAGACTCAACAGTTGCGCGTCGGTACCGGCGTGAGACCTCGGGTCACAAACGACGGTGCAATGTTATTGGGTAATCCCCTCTCGCATTGCACTGTTTGTTTTTTGGCATGCTTCTGGTGTCTTCGTCTTTCAATTCCCACTAACTGCCGTTGTATTGTTCTAGTTTGCGATACAGAGTCTTTCGTCCTATACCAAGGGCGCGGGAGGCGCGAGTCTTATCACCTTTGGTGTAATCAAGTGTGGCTTCAATGGCCTGCCGTTCGATTTCTTCCATTGAGGATGGCACTGTCACTTCAAACGTCGTCGTTCGCCCTTCACTGGCTGCCCGGGCTCGGTCAACTTTGATCCGGTCTCGTTCTTCCAAAACAGTTTTGCTGATCGGTTCCGGTAAATCTTCCAGCTCGATCTGTCTACCGGAGGCAATGATCACTGCGCGCTCTATGGCATTCTCAAGCTCGCGTACATTTCCCGGCCATTGATAAGTCATTAACGCCTGCAAAGCGTCTCGCGAAATTCCGGAAATAAATCGACCCGTTTTCTGTTTGTAGTGTTCAAGAAAGTGAATAACCAGTGGGTGAATGTCTTCAAGTCTTTCGCGTAACGGTGGCAACGTGATCGGGAAGACAGAAAGTCGATAATAAAGATCGCGTCGAAAGGTTCCAAATTCTATCGCTCCTTCGAGGTCGACATTGGAGGCTGCGATTACGCGAACGTCCACTTTCAAGACTTCGTTGCCTCCGACCCGTGTGAATTCACCATCCTGCAAAACACGGAGGAGTCGCACCTGCGCCGACAAACTCATCTCTCCCACTTCATCCAGGAAAAGTGTTCCGCCGTTTGCTTCCTCAAACCTTCCGCGGCGGCGAGCCCGGGCATCGGTAAAAGCGCCCTTCTCGTGTCCGAACAATTCCGACTCGAGCAAAGTTTCTGGAATGGCGCCACAATTCAGTTTCACATAGGGTTGATCTTCGCGACCGGAATTGTAATGAATCAAGTTCGCCAGGAGTTCCTTACCAGTGCCTGACTCTCCCTGGATCAGAACAGTGGTCTGCGTGTCAGCGACGCTGAGCGCCAGTTCCATGGCCCGCCGAATGGCGCCAGTTTGTCCGATGATCCGATCCTCGCCGTAGCGTTCATGCAAGGCACTACGCAGATGCATTACTTCTGCGGATAACTGATCGCGTTCGAGTGCGGTACCGATTTGATCGGCAATGCCTTCGACCAGGGCGACTTCGTGATCGTCAAAGGCCTTGCGCGCTTCGCTCCAGACCAATCCCAACAATCCAAAGGTTTGGCCGCCCACGCGGACCGGAGCCACGAGAGCTGCGCGCCCCCCAAGAGTGGCATTAAAAATCAAGCGGAAGTGAAAAGGCAGGTCGGTATCCAGCAACCGCAGCGTCTTACCCTGCGCCAGTACCTCCATCATGGCGGGAAATTCTGTAACGTCCAGGGACTGACCATGCGCATCGATTAATCCTTGAACTGAGTCGGTAATCGCGCGCGGGGCGGCTTTAAAGGCAGCGAGACTAATGCGTCCGCCTGCCGGGTCTAGGACTCCTAGCGCGGAGTAGTCCGCGCCAACCAACGCAATTGCGCGCTGCAATACGAGCGAAGACACTTCACGAAAATCAGAATGTGCATTCAAGGCATTGGCAATTTCCAGCAAGGCGCGCTTTGTTTCGGCCTCCCGCTCTTTGTCGGTATAAAGACGGGTGAACTGGTAACCAACTGCCAGTTGGCGTGCGATCGACTGCAGGAAAGATACTTCGTCATCGAGCCAGGCCCGTGGCGTCCGGGTGGTATGCAGCCCAACCAACCCCAATACATCATCGCCCAGTACGACCGGCACAACCAAAAGGGAACGCGTTCTGAGACTGGCAGCCAGAAATCTAACCTTCTGGTCCAGTCCGGGGGCTGAAGTATCGTCCAGTCGAATGGGTTTGGTTATATCCACGTGGTCCGAGAGCTGTTTCAGGTCCAGCGGAATTGCGGTCCCAAGGCTGGACGGAACATCATTTGACGCTCGCCATTCATGGCTGATGCGCAACTCGCTTTCGGGTGTTAACTGGATCACATCGCAGCGGTCCACATTCATCATCCGACCGAGTTCCGAGACAATGACGTTCAGGAACCGATCAAGATTGATTGAGGTTGGGAAGGCCAGCGCGAGGCGATTGATTATATCCTCACGTGCTTCCTGCATTTTTATCTTGCGTTCGAGCGAAAGAGACTGAGCAGTTTCTGACATCGGGTGCAATAACGAAGGGAATTGAAGATCGATTAGCTCTTAATGTCGAGCAACATAACTCATTAGATGAGCTGGATCATAGCTAACGGCGCATGAAGTTGCAAAGCAGCTTTCAGGCCGCGGTAGCGTCGGGTCAACCTCGCCCAATCATGAACCACCGCGGCAATGAGGTCAGTACCGAAACGCGGTAGCGTCGGGTCAACGTCCCCATCATGAACCACCGCGGCAATGAGGTCGGTACCGTCACGCGGTAGCGTCGGGTCAACGTCCCCATCATGAACCACCGCGGCAATGAGGTCAGTACCGAAACGCGGTAGCGTCGGGTCAACCTCGCTGTGGTTCATAATGTGCAACGTGGACCCGACGCTACCGCGTTTCGATACTGACTTCAATCAAGAGGGTGTCTTTAAACCATCTTTAGCCCACCAATTGCAACCAAAACAGCCCGACCCTATAATTTCGCTGCCAGTTCTTCTACTCGGACGGAGAAATTTACTTGTATGCCGATATATGAATACGAGTGTCGCAAGTGTAAAGCACACATTGAGGTGTTCCAAAAAATGAGTGATAAGCCACCGCAAAAATGCCGCAAATGCGGTGGCCGTCTCGATAAGATCTTTTCGGCGCCGGCCATACGATTCAAGGGATCCGGGTGGTATGTGACGGATTATGGCAATCGCGGCCAAAATGCCTCGAAGACTGAAGGCGATAGTGCCTCCACCGAGGCCAAAAAACCCGATAAAACTGACAGGACAAGTAAAGACGTGTCACCGGCGAAGAAGACCTCCGAAAAGACATCGTCAACCAAGGCTCCCAGCGGCGACTAGACGCAAACTCCGCAAGGCAAACTAATGTACCAGTCCTCTCACGCTGATATTAGAAAGTGGGCACCTGGATTCTCATCGCCTGCTCTTCTGACTGCCGTTGCCTTTTTATTCGCATTCTGCGGACTTCTGTTGGCTCAGGCTGGTCGCAGACAAACTAGTTCAACCGATAGCGGTGTGCTGGTCAGTGTGGTAGCAAAGGTTGATAACAATCCCGCGGCTACAATTAGTGCTAAGCAAGTGGCCCTCTATGACAATGGTGTGGAACAAGCACTACGGAATTTCACACCGGATCCCTCGCCCGCGAAAATCGTGCTCCTGGTTGATAATTCTCTGACTATCAGGGCCGACGTGGAAAAGCTGGAAAAGGCCGCCCGCGAGTTTGCTTATGAGATTTATGAAGGTGACAAGTTGCTTATCGTGGGTTACGACGAAGAGGCGGAAATTGTGGCGGACTGGACTGATGATGCGAAAGGCATTGAAAAATCGCTAAAGAGCTTTCGGAAAAAGGGTCAGCCTCATCTCTTCGATGCTCTTAGTGCAGTCGTTGACCAGGCTTTGCGGCCTCTCGCCGGTCAGAAAAGAATTATTGTAGTCATTAGCGATGGTCTTGATCGCGGTAGCAAAACTTCTTTTGAAAGAACACTGGCCGAATTGCAATCAATGGACTTGACGGTCTATGCGGTGCAGGCCCCCGACCGCACTCGCGGAGCTATTCGACGCGACGTACCTAAACCGAAACAGGTGATCGAGAAGCTGGTGGAAGGAACTGGCGGCCTCACATTTTCTATTGATGAACCAGCAGAAGCCGCAAAGAGCATCTGTGACGAACTCCGCAAAAACCGCTATGTCCTGTCTTATGTGCCTTCAAATGCACCTTTTGGCGAGGCCCGCAACCTCCTGATCGTTGGGGATCAGGGAATCACTGTCAGGGCAAAGACAGCGCAGCCGCCAAACTAACGTCCAGAGCAAAATTCAGCCTTTCTTCCTCGAATAAAGATAGAACAAGACACAAATAATAATCAGCACAAGGCTTTCCATGAAGACGAAAAAACCAGGCACAAAAATGCCGTCTTCGTTGTGAGCATCCGCATAAGCAACCCAGGTTCCGAGAATCAATCCTGTCACCAACCAGATAAACTGCCGTTTAGCGTCCCACATGACGAAGGTCAGCGCTCTTTCAGAAGCCCCGATAACCAGTGCATAATATTTAGCGCTAATTGTTTGTTGTCTATACCCGGTAAATTCATCCCGAATGCCTGTTTATCCGGTCCCGTCAATTGCGCCGATAACATCGCCGCCTCGCCAAGCACGATTGCTCTGCCTTTACCAAACTTCAGCGCGAGCCCTTGAGCTCGATGCGCAGCCGAAGTTTCTTTATCCGTATCAATGGTCGGCTTGTCTCTTGCTGTGTCTGCGAGCTTCAGGAAAGCAACACTGCCGTCTGGTCCTTTGAGTGATTGACCTGTGAAAGTCCTTACACTATTGACCTTTTCAGAGTCATTACGGCCGAGGGTGATGGGATGATCTACAAGCAGATGATTTTCACGAGAGTAATTCAGAAATGTGGGACTTCCCCGCTCTGAATTTTCGCTATCAAAAGTGAAGCCTTTGCCCATCTCCACGCCGAAGCGCTGGGCCAGGCTTTCGGCCGCTGCCCCAAAGGGTGCATGATCGGCTATCAATAGCAACGCACCTCCGTTATGGACCCAGTCGCGAACTGCATCGCACTCCTGATCCGTAAATGCGGGACGATCCGCGCCCTCATCGTCCATCTCTTCTGCGCCGACCGCGTTTGCGATCACCAAGACCTTGAATGTGGCAAGCGCCTCCCTGGTAAATGGCTTCCTATTGGCAACCACCTGATACCCATCATTGGCTACTAGATCAGTAAAAGGTTTGTAAAGTCCGGACGTGGTATGAAAATTGTTGTGTGCCTCATCGAATAGCACCCGCGGTAGGCTCTTCGTATAGGCAGGATGCGCAACAGAGGTGTTGAATTCAGGATCCGCAAACTGCTGGGCTGCAACAACTCGAAACAAGAGAAGAGTGGCCCCTAAAACGATTGGTGAGAGGTGACCCTTTTTTTTAATAGTGAAATCCACGTAGAATTCCTTGGAGTATTTCGAGGATTCGTTAAGGAGCCCAGGACTTCAAAGGTTGAGCGGGCACTCAGAGTCGCGACTGCAATCTCTCCAGCCGCTCTGCTGCCAACTGCAAGGTTTCATCCTTCTTACAAAAGCAGAACCTAACCTGTTGAGCACCAAGTTTTGGATCACTGTAGAAGCTTGAACCTGGAACACAAGCCACGCCAACCTCTCGGATCAAATGCCGGGTAAACTCTACATCATCAGTAAACCCAAATGCTGAGATGTCGGTCATGATGTAGTAAGCCCCATCCGGTTTGAAGGTTGCCAGCCCCACGTGCTCGAGTACCGGCAGGAGTAGATTGCGCCTTCGAAGATACTCAGCCTGCAATTGTGCGTAGTATTCAGGACCCAGTGAGAGTGCATAGGCGCCGGCGGCCTGCAACGGCGCCGCAGCCCCTACAGTAAGAAAATCATGTACCTTGCGAATACCGCTGGTAATTTGTGGCGGCGCGATGCAATAGCCCACTCGCCAGCCCGTAACTGAATAGGTCTTGGACATCGAGTTCACAATCACCGTACGCTCATGCATGCCGTCAATCTGGGCCATTGAGATGTGCTGAATTTCCCGGCTCTCGCTGGGATAAATAATGTGCTCGTAAATTTCGTCAGTGAAGCAGAGCGCATCAAACTCCTGGCAAAGTTTGGCGATAAAGGTTAACTCGTCGCGCGAAAAAACTTTTCCGGTGGGATTGTTGGGATTACAAATAATAATCGCCTTCGTGTTCCGATTGAAGACGCCTCGTAACTCATCGCGATCGAAGGTCCAATCCCGTCCTCTCAGGGGAACATAGCGCGGCTGGGCGTCTGAAAGAATTGCGTCCGGGGCATAGTTTTCGTAGAAGGGCTCAAAAACAATTACCTCTTCACCTGGATCCACCGTTGCCATCATCGCGGCAATCATCCCTTCAGTTGAACCACAGGTAACAGTGAGCTCCGTTTCCGGATCTATTTCCAAATCCAGGTACCATTTGGTCTTGCGAGCGATCGCCTCACGAAAGTCTCGTGCACCCCATGTTATGGCGTACTGATTGATGTCGCCTTCAATGGCCTCCATCGCAACACGTTTAATGTCTTTGGGCGCTGAGAAATCAGGGAATCCCTGTGACAAATTTACGGCGCCGTGCTTCAACGCCTCTCGCGTCATCTCACGAATGACAGATTCAGTAAAAAGGCTTGCCTTGCGGGAAACGTGATGGTGCCGGGAAGTGGCAGATGCGGTCATGAGTTATGCTGGCGTGGGACTATTTCTTTGGTTACATTCCCCAATTAATGTCGGACCATTTCTCTGATGGCGTATGCTCTCACAGCGATATTGCTCTGGCAAGCACTCCTCGAAACTCAACGAAAGAACCGAGCGCGAACTTTGAGCTTTGTACTTTGAACTTAGAACTTTGAGCTTTGTACTTTGTGCTTTAAGGTCAAAGATCTAAGTTCAAAGTACAAAGTTCAAAGATTGCTCGGTTCTGTTGTCAGCCAACGCACAACAAAACTACGGAACTATTTCCTGTCCTGCGGCGTCGCGTTTGACCTGCTCAATGATCGAACGTACCGCGGGAGCCAGATTGCCATTCGGCGCCAGCTCCAAATATTTTTCGTACGCCGCCAGAGCTTCTTTATAGTTCTGCGTTCTCTCGTATGCTGCGCCAAGCATTTGATAGATTACCGGCTCGGAATCATAAAGCTGATCAATAGCTTTCCGGAATTCAGGGATGGCTTCCACATACTGACCCTTCTCCTCGTATAGCCGCGCCAGTCCCACATGAGCTTCCGGCTGAAACCCATGAGCTTCGGCAATTGCCCGCCGGAATGATTTTATCGCTTCTTCGGTGAAAGCTGCTTCGCGTTGAATCCGTCCCTCAACCGCTGACGCTTCTGGGTAAACAGACCGACCACGACGCGCGGCTTCAATCTCGACCAGCGCTTCTTGATACTCACTAAGGTCCAGCAGCACACGGGCCAGTCCCACATGAGCTGCGGGAAAAATCCTACGCAGCTTAAGAGCACTGCGGTACAGCTCAGCTGCCTTTTTGCGCGAATCCTCGTCTTTCGCCTGCTCGCGCGCTGCCTCGGCTCGTTGAAAGGCTATTTCGGCTTCATCGTTGGTTCGTACAAGCTTCACAACAATCTCGCGGCGCGCAGGCAGCAGGGGCATTGACTGTTCTCTATATCCAGCCGCGCGTACACGCAACGTGCGTCTGCCGCGGACACCGCCGGTCAGCGTAAGCTTGCCAGACGCGTCAGCGACACCGCGGCGGACATCATCAATCCAGACAATTGCATTGGGTTCAGTAATTATCGTGAAAGCAGGACCAGTTCCCTGAGGATTCGGGGCATTTCGCTGCGAAGAGGCGCTTTGTACAACTAGTAAGAAGCATATAGTCCCGGATAGGGCTACAAATAGTGTGCTGCGAATCTTCTCAAGAAATGTTCTGGGCCGCACAAACGTAGTAACTGACATAGGAATAAAGCTATTTCTCACGAAGCAAATCTCATGAACGGGCTGGTTACTCTTCTTCTTCATCGCCACTGATGCGTCGTTTGCGCACCGTTGAATTCGCGGGTTCTGCGGGGGTCATGCTGGGATTCACTGTTGGCTGGGCCGACACGGCCCGTGTGCCTACCTCTGAACGAAAGTTACCCTTTGCATCATAGAGACGCTGATATTGCAGCCGGTTTCGCACCACACCTTGAACATAGCCACGTGTTTCTTTAAAGGGAATCGCCTCTGCCCACTCATCAATCTCCAAAGGCAGCGACCCTCGCCATTGTATAACCCTGATCGGTCCGGCGTTATAAGCCGCAGCTACGTACTCAATGCGACCAAATCGGTCTATCTGATCGCGAAGATACGCGGTGCCAAGCTGGATATTCAGTCTTGGCTCATACAATGCGTCGGCTGTTATGGCGCGGTTGACGCCATATTTCTTCGCTGTGAGGGTGGCTGTGGGAACAAGTACTTGCATTAGTCCATATGCCCTCGCCCGCGAACGCGACCGAGGATTGAAAACTGTTTCCTGCCGGATCAATCCTGCTACCTGGTAGGGATCGAGATTTCTGGCACGTGATTCCTGAACAATAATGTCCCAGTACGGAAGGGGGTAGAATACATCCCATTCTTCACGCGTTAGCTCCTCAGGCTTCATCTGAGAATAGTCGGGGTAACTTCTTTTCAGCAGATTGAGGGCCTGAACATTATCTTCTTGACTCCGATAAACACGGGCGGCCGCAAGGTTTACTTTGGGACTGTCCGGAGCCCGCTCGGCGGCCTGAGCCAACTCTTCCAGCGCCCAATCATCAGCTCCAATATTTGTGAGTTCGTCAGCTTTGCCGATGCGTGACTCTTCCGCTGGTCCGGCTGTCTCCTGCGCAACAGTCACGGTCTGGAGATTTGCCACGGCTCGACTAATTAATGAATCACTAGGAGAGATTTTTGCCGAGGCGTTTTTACCACGGCCAAGCGTCTGCAGTCGTTGCCCGGCGAGGTAACCATACCAGTTGGCGTCATAACGAGCCTGCATGGCCTCGTAGAGTGCCCGTGCTTCTCCGACTTTGCCCGCACGTTCTGAATCACGCGCAGCCCAGTATCCAGCGCGCCCTCGGTTATCAGTGTTCTTATCAGCATAATATGCCAGGTGCTCGGTTAACAGCCGTGAGGATTCCTGATAATTCTTTGCTTCGTGCGCGGCCCAGGCGAGATTAAACTGCGCTTGAGCCACTTCCGCAGATCCCTGATAAGAACTGACCGCCATCCGAAAGAAGTAAGACGCATCCGCATCATTGTTCGCATCTTTGGCAATATCGCCGAGACTCACGAACGCGCGCGGAGTGAACGGACTTTCGGAAAAGTCTCGGCGCAGTTCCTCAACAGTGAGTCGTGCCTGGTCCCACTGCCGCGCCCGGGCGTATGTCTGGGCCAAATAGTTGAGCGCTTCCGCCCGTGTTTCTGTTGCCGAGGTAGGAATGCTGTTGAAAGCAGCCACTGCATCGCTTACCTTCCTCAGATTGGAAGCGGAGATACCTCGTCGCAATTGCGTCTGAGGTGTAGTGGTTGCGGGAAAGCTCGTTATCGCTTCAGTGTAAGTCTGAAAAGCATCAGCGTACCTTTTACTGCTATAGAGTCGGTCGCCTCTGGCGAGTGCCTCTTCCGCCGTGGCGGCAGAAGTTGCACTTCCCAATCTCGGGAGCGCATTTGCCGCTTGAGCACTTTCCATCGAAGCCGGCGCATAAAAATAGAGTCGGCGGTACGCGGCCACGGCGCGTCTGGTATCGCCCGTCTGTTCGTAAGCTTTGCCGGTAAGAAGCAGAGCAGCAGCATCATCCTTTGCTGCCAAATCCTTTAGGATAAGTGGGACCGCTGAAATGTTTCCGGAGCGCGCTAGAATGTCAGCGTCGCGCAGGATTGCTTCCCTGCTCCGAATCGAAGAGGGATAGCGGCTGGTGAGCTGTTCGTAAAACACCCGAGCTTCGGGAAGCCGACCCGCTTGCTCTAACCCTGACGCCTTCAAATAGAGACCATAGTCACCCAAGGACGTCTGCTCTTGAATAAGCTTGGTATCCAGCAACTCAGCGGCGCCGATATAGTCTTTCGCGGCGAGCCTAATACGCGCTCTCACCAGTCTTGCAAGCGCCGCCACCTTTGTTCGTGGGAATTCCGACTCGAGCCGCGCCACCAGCTGATCGGCGGGGAGGACTCCGCCTCTAGTCATTGCACGCAGATTTTCGAGGGCCTTGGCTTCGCCAGGTTGCTGGCGGGTGAGACAGCTCGCAGACATGAAGGGAGCAAGAACTGCCCCCGTAAGGACGACAAGGCCAACCAGGACAAGTACCAGCCGGTGCTTGCTTAATCTGCTGACCAAACTCTCAAGTCCCCAGAACAGATTCAACTCTCCCGGCAAAGACAGTAAATCTAAACCCCGCGCATTAAGTGAGGTCTCAGGCCGAAACGGTTGCTCCCGGATAAGCGTTTCCGAGCTTGGCTGCGTCGCCCTCAGCAAGCGTGTTGACTAACTCATGATGAAAGTAGTCGTACTTGCCAGCGACCTCTGGCTTAACTCTCTTGTCATACATTTCACGGGAGCGATCGATGTACTCCCGCAAACGTTCATAAAGATCGTATTGCGAACGACCCTCGGTAACCTTTTGCTCATTGTAAAGCTTGATCTCAGATACGAGCAGCCGCGCAAAACGCCGGGCATCGTTGTGGAGCCGACGTTCCTCTTCATTATCCACACTCACCGGCAGCTCCAGATCCATGCCATATCGACGCCTGGCTCCCAAAGGCGCAGCAGCTGGAGCCGCTGGAGACTCTGAAAGAGATTCCAGAGCTTGTGGTTCAGGCTGAACGAATGGGGGTTGTTCTTCCACCGCCTGGGTCCGGGCTGCTACAGTTTCTGTTGGCGCCTCGACGGCCGAGAATTCCTGTGCGCCCGTTTCCGGATGACGCGCAATTGCTTCTGAAGGTTCGGCCGCTACTTCGTATTCGGGTGTTGGTTGGTAAGTCGAAGGTGGTTCCTCGGAGACTTGCGGTTGCGCGTGCGTGTCCGCAGGAGCTGCTCGCCTGGCGGGCGCCGACCGCGCCGCTAACAACTCGACTGCCATTCCCGAAACTCCTACCAGAGTCTCCAGGGCTTCCAGGTTGATTGCTTCGGAATCCAATCCGGCAGAATCAGCGTAGAGAACTGCTACTGTGCGTCCTCTAGCCACAAGGGGGACGGCAACTACTCTCTGGGGAGGTTCCTCACCAAGTCGATTAAGGATGATGTGGTCCTCTGAATGTGTATTCGCCCCACCGCTCCAGGTCGCCTTTGATTTCGCAGCCTCACCAACCACGGTCTCCGCCGCAATGGGAAATGAGATTTGCTGAATGGCGTTGTCGCCTACCGTGCCCTGGAAACCCCGAGCGCGCCAACCAATACCTTGGTCGCCTTTAACAACAAAAAAGGCGACCCGAGGTGCGAACGAAGCCGCCCGGTTGACAAGGGTCTTCAGGATCTCAGCCTGGGATTTTTGCTCGTTAATATCACTAATCGCGGCTTTAACAATAGCCATCTCGCTGGAGGCCTTGGCCCGTGACGATTCCGAGGCTGCCAGATCAATGCCCTCGTCATGCGCCGCTCGCAGGTGTTCCAAAATGGAAGACGCAAGAGAGCCTTCCAATTGGACATCACTATGACGGTCCAAAAGCTGACTGAGTGACTCGTTAAGCTGGCTTTGAAGTTGGGCAATTTCTTGCCTAATCCCGCTGACGCGCCCTTCGATATAGGTCTCCACCTCACGGCGTAAACTATCTTCCAATTGTCCGCTGACCACAGTTCGTCCCTCCGTTGTTCTTGATTCTGGCAAACCTTAAAAGGTTCTTTGCGGTAAGGATTCCAACCTGAGACCAATCTCTTTCGCCAGGAGGCCTCAGGGCAAACGGTCTCTGGGTCGATTATGGACGTGCAGGATTCAACGAGTCAAGAAATGCTTTCTTAGGGTCTTCTTGGCTAGTGGGTTAGTTTGATGGCGAAATAGTTTTTAGCTGGTCATTCTGGGCCTACAAACTGGAACTTTGTCTAACATTTTCCATGAAAGTAACCCAGGGCTTTTTAGTCCGGTGACCAATTCAATACGGTCACCCCCTCAAGAAGCGGTTCCACTGCCAAACGGCAAAAATCTAATCGAGACATGTTTGACACACTCCAACCCTTAGGCTATAAGTCATCATGGCATAAAGAATCTCAAACCTATGGCAATTACCATTCTCATCGCAGAGGACTACGAAGATAATCGTGAACTTCTAAGGCTATTGCTGAAGGCCGCCGAATACCAGGTTTGCGAAGCAAAGGACGGTGTCGAGTGTCTGATGTTGGTCGAGAAACAGCTGCCTGATCTGATTATGATTGATCTCTCGATGCCGGTGTTAGATGGTTGGGGTGTTTTCCAGAGACTAAAAGCCGACGAACGAACCGCCAATATTCCCTGTGTAGCGGTAACCGCGCATGCGGATACGGATCGAGATCGGGCCCTCGCAGCTGGCTTCAGTGCGTATATCTCAAAGCCATTCCGTGGTGGAGAATTAATCGAAATTGTTAAGAGTTTAGTGCCTCCCGATAAGACAAAGAGTCAATTGGCCCAACTTGAAACCTAGCAGTTTCGGCACATTCAAGAGAAGCCACTGAAAAGCCTCATCCATTCGTAATTTTATTCAATCCTATTTTTGGCTTATTACGACTTGCTGGATCCCCGGCGGCAGCGGGTGAATTTCACTGTGTGTGAAACCTGCGTTGCTAAACATGTGACTGAGTTCGGAAAATGTGTAGGCATCGCCGGCTGGTGTGGCGCTGAGCATCGAGAGGCTAAAGCTTGCCGCCTCAGGCGGAGAAATTCGGTCCTCATTGGGAACAAACTCTAGCGTAACGGCACGTCCACTGTCCGTCAGGGCCGCATAAACCTTTCGCAAGACTGTTTCACAACTCGGAGGATCGAAATGATGCAGAAAGTTCGTTAAGAGCACCACGTCATATCCGCTGCCGTAGTCCACTTCAAAGGCATTCCCCTCGATGGTTGTATATCTTCCCGCTACCCCGAGTTTTTCAGCATTTTCCCTGGCAACCTGAAGCACGTTGGGCCAGTCAAGGGCCACAACTTTTACTTGCGGATTATTTTTAGCCAAAGCGATTCCGTACATGCCGTGGCCCGCGGCTATATCCAGAACTTTCAAAGGTCGGTCAGGCTGTGGATCGATAAGCTTCGCCATGGCTTGAGCGGGCATCTGCGTTAGCCCTGCCATTCCGCGCGCAAACTTGATCCATATTGGATGTTCGGGAGCCACTGGTCCTTCCTCCATTGCCGTCCCGCCTTTTCGCACTGCTTCGGTGAGATGCTCATAAGCTTCCCGCAAAACAGGTGCCAGTAAAAACTCCGTAGCATCACCAATATAAGCGGGCGAGTGTTTGTCCAAGAAAGTGGCGGAGTCCAGTGTGACACGATAATGCTGCCCTTCTTTCGTGAGAAATCCGAGCACGGAAAGATAGTCACAGAGAATACGCGTACCACGTTCCGAGGCTTGGCATCGCCTGGCGATATCTGAAGCAGTGGGCTTGCCTTCCCCGATTGCAGTGAAGACTTCCAATTCAATGGCAGTTTTTAGGGCTTCGCTGCGCTGATAGGAATTGACAGTTTGAAAAAACAGTTGCGGATTTGGTTGCCTTGCAGGACTGGACATCTTGTTTCTCCATTTCGCTATTAAATTTTCAGTATCTTATCAACGGTAGGTTTTTCCGGCACAACAACCTGAAGTCTCGCGCCGCTGGTCCATAAGTAATCGCGGTCACCATTTCATCCTGGACCTGATATTCGATGCCTCTTCTTTTGTCGTGATAGTAAGTGGCGCCCGAGTTGTCCGTATACCACTTATACCTACTCAAATTTCGGATTTTCAACTCTTTGACCGGCAGTTCCTCGTGCAGACTAATGCTGATATTCACTACGGTATTTGGCGGAACGTTCCAATTGCCCCAGTCTGCGGGAAGCCCTTGTTCACACGGCCGGCGAGCATACCTGATATTCAGATGTCCTTCCTTCAATTCGTAGAGATCAATCGCGCCGTCTCCGCCAACTATTGGCTTTCCGAGAAGCCTGCGTACGTCAGTTCGCGTCGAATGCAATGGAACAATGCCACGCCACGCTCGAGCTTTCGCCGCGTTGGACAAAACGAGAATCAGGCAGCAAAAAATTAAGAGTAGCGTGTGCGATTGCTTCATACGGGCAGAGAGAGTTTCTTTAACTTTGTGCGCACTGGGTTTCCGACCGGTCGGTGTGCGCTAAAACGCCGTCCTCATTCTAGAGGACGGCGTGCCATATGTCCTGTGTCTTCTTGATCGGCCCAGGTAATTATTTGGCTTTTGGTTCCAGGACGATCTCTCGCGCAAGCCGGTTGCCCATGACCTCACGAATCTCCAAACGATCCTTGTAACCTTGCATCTGCTTTTCATCCGGGCCAACCATCTTCTGAGCGAGAGCATCAGCCTTATCCTCACCCGCTTCCAGAGTTGCCAGATCCTTGTATTCCGTCATCAGCATCATATTCCACTCGCCTGGGGTGTGACCCTCAACGGTCAGCACTTTGTACGAAACAATGAGACCCTCCTTTTTGGACGCCTCTTGATTGGCTTTCCATTGCCCGGCGAGATAGTTCAGGTAAGCCGTGTCCATCCCCGGCTTGACTCTGATGAACCCGATGTTCCAAACGGTGCCATTGCGATAAGGTCTGTTCACTTGAGCATAAACCGAAATCGTAATAATCGACACCAACACGATCAGGAAACCGATAAAGGTACGTCTACTTTTCATTCTGAGCTCCTTCCCCATACGCAGGTTACGGCTTTCGATCAACGAGGTACGGGGGGAATCTCGCTGTCAGCCCGGTGCGTGCGGCAAGTGAGATTTGCTGCGGAAATTCTGACTAAACTCGGCGTGGAATCTATGGCAAACAGCTCGTTATGTCAAAGCCTCCGTGGCCTCGCCCTATGGTCCAAGCACCACAAAAAAACTGATGCTGTGCCTCAAAGGCGACCACCTTCATAAACAATCTCTCCACCGATCACGGTCATCAGACAACGCGTCTTGAGAATATCCATTTCAGGAACCTTCATGATGTCTGCGGAGGTGACGGTAAAATCCGCCAGTTTGCCAACCTCTATCGAGCCGCGAAGGTCCTCCTCAAACGCGGCGCGAGCAGCCCAGATGGTAAACATCTTCAATGCCTGATCGCGTGGCACTGCCTCTTCAGGATGCCAGCCGTCGCCGGAAAATCCCTTCTGGTCTTTTCGCGCCACAGCCGCATAAAACTCGATCATCGGCTCTCCACGTTCAACCGGAGCATCTGATCCACCGGGTACTATCGCTCCCGTTTTCAAGAAGCTGCTCCAGGCATAAGCCCCAGACAAACGGTTTATTCCCAGCCGGCTGGGCGCAAAGTGCAGATCACCAATTGCATGTGACGGCTGCATTGAGGGAATGATCCCCAAAGCGGCGAACCGTGGAATATCCCTTGGATTGACAATCTGTGCATGCTCCACCCGCCAGCGCGGTTCACGGATCTTTCTTTGTTCGGGCGGCACAGCCTTTAAGGCTTTTTCGTATTCGTCAAGAATGAAGCGGTTAGCCCGATCTCCGATCGCATGTGTTTCAACCTGTATTCCCTTTCTTAACGCCTCTTCCAACATCGGCAACAATGTTTCCTCTTTAACCGTTAGAAAACCAGAGGTCTCTGGCGCGTCCGAGTAGGGTTCCAGCAACGCAGCACTGCGAGAACCTAGTGATCCATCCGAGTAAGCCTTGATGGTGCGTACGTTAAAGCGATCAGCGAATGCTTCAATGATTGGGCCTTCACGCAATAATCGCTCGGCTTCCTTTCCTGGTCCATGTACGGCCTTGTATATACGCAGCTTTACCTTTCCCTCGCTGAAGAGTTTTTCATAAAGAGCGACATCCTCGTAAGTTCCGCCAGGATCCTGCACCTGACACCATCCCAATTCTATGTCTCGTTTGACGCCCAGCAAGACTGCTTTCTCGGCATCTTCAGGTGAGATTGGCGGAATCTTGCTATCCACCAGACTGCGCGCCGCATCCAGTAACATGCCATTGGGTTCTCCGGTCTGCTTGTCCCGGGAAATCTCGCCGCCGAAAGGATTCGGCGTCTCTTTATTGATACCCGCGATCTTCAAAGCTGCACTGTTTACCACGGCTCCGTGACCGTCGGCCCTCACTAGGACCACCGGATAATCAGGAGCAACTTTGTCGATATCCCAGCGGGTGGGAAATACTGGTGGCTTCCAGAATGTTTCGATCCAGCCTCGGCCCGTGACCCATGCGCCCGGTTTGGCCTGGTCTACTCGTGCTTTAACCTTCGTCAGGAAATCCTGGAGATTCGTGACCCCTTCCAAATTCAAAGTCATTTCACGGAGACCGACACCCGCAAGATGATGATGTGCATCGGTCAGGCCGGGGAGAAGTGTGTTCCCATGCAGGTCAACAACACGCGTGTTGCTGCCGAGGTATTTCTCTGCCTCGCGGTTTGAACCAACGAAGATGATCCGATCACCTTTTACGGCCACGGCCTCGGCCTTAGGTTGCCGTTCGGCAACTGTGTAGATATTGCCGTTTTTGAAAACTGTATCGGCAGTTACGTTGTTCCTGATTATGTCTGTTGGACCGAATGCCAGCAGACCTATTAATACAAAGACAATTCTCATCATCTTTCTTCTTGACCTAGACCTTTTTGTTTACGCAGTCTTTGAAGCGGGCAACTTATAACATATCGAATGCTCAGCCTCGCGCTTTCAACGCAAACTAAGAATTCATCGCACGACCAGCGGAATATCCCCCACGGTTGAGCGATTCCGCTCAACCGAACAGCAACGCTCCTTGCGTTCCTGAAAGAGAAAAGCACGGCACGAGCTTTGCCCAAGGCCAGTGTGAAACATTTGACTCTTTTGAAGATAATCCCCCCTCTGCTGGCAATTTCAAATAACGACTAACGTAGTGAACATATCTGAGTAGTCCGCTCTTCGCAGAAGGCGTCGCTCATTGTTTGTTCGATGCTTTAGTTAAAGAAGAGTCGGCCTGTTGCCAAATTTGGATCGACCGATCCTTTAAGGAGAGGCAATGAATTAAGCTCATAGCCCCAATCCGATATTTCGCTCAATCGCCCCAACGACATCAACAATTACAAGCGAGAAACCGTGGCTTACTTCGTCTTTTCTGAAGGTTGGCGATCAATCGACCAGAAGTCTCTCTGGAACTTTCATTCCCGTGCTGATGCTGGTGTTGCTCTCTGCAACGGCCCCTTCGGTGTTTGCACAATCCTGCGAGGACATCCCCAACCCTGGAACGGAGAGTATTTCCGCTTCGATTACCATTAACGGCACCGGCGTCCCCGTCACTGATGGCATGGTGATTCCAGCCTATATACCCAGTTGCGGATTGATTCGGTAGCAACTGCTTACGGTACCTGCACAATAATGTCCTGGGTGTGCAACGGCGGTTGCACCTGCCAACCCACAGGGGCTGTGGGCCAGCGCGAGATCAATCACACAAATCTTTGGGTTGACGTTTCGACGGCAAGCTCCTTGAACGGAACATATCAGGTGGGCAAAGTATGGCCTAGAAGCACTCCCTCGCATGTGGTGGACCCGCAGTCACCAGAGTCCACTGGCCCCAACTTTTACGGCCCACCTTACGCTGGCAGCTATACTTTTCACATTCAGGCAGTCATCAACGGCACTAACTGCAGTATGGCCCCGTTCGAGACAGAGATTGTAACGATTACTGTGTATGTCAGCGATAACGACAAAACAGTGGATTACGGCGAGCCATCCTGCAAGAGCGGGATTAGCGCGCCGACCACCGTTGGCGAGCCGGTCAATGTCACCAATTGCAACGTTTACATTCATCACTCAGACGAAATCCGATCGTGTGCGGATAATTGACTCTCTCTTTGCCATATCCTTCCTCCTTAATGCTCCGGTCTTGTGTTTGCCCTGCTAGCGTGAGGTTAGCAGCGCTAGCCGCGGCGCTAGCCCAGCGGACGTGAAAGGCGGAACTTCTGCATTCGTGCGGCGTGGTTTAGAATAGAGCAAGAGGTCGTCAATACCGATCTGACGCCGCACGACTGGTGCCGCCTGGTGGTGCTGGATAGGCTGAATAAAGAGTACGGGTTGTCGGAAAAACGAACGGGTTCTCTTCGAGCAATTCGCCCCCACTCAGTATCTTGTGGCAAACGGTTTTCAACTGCTTGCCGACGACAAATTGAGCTCCGAAGAACGGAAAAAGTTCCGCGCGTTTGCCAAAGAAAAGATCGAGGATCAGTGATCGAGCCTTGGAGGATTTCCGATCAAGGACGGTAAGCAACGGGCAGCAGTAGCCTCTGGCGGAGGGAGATGAAGACCACCGATTGAGTGTGCGACAAGGCGGCAATTCAGCCAACGGAGGTCTCGGATTCTTATCCATCCTCCCACAACCTCAAACGCAAGATGCACTCAATCAGTTGAAGGGTAGTCTTCAAAAGCTGGCGACCGAATTTGAATTGACCGGATCGCTGGGTGAAATGTGCAGGCCAGGGCGTTTGTACATGGCTGCCTCTGTATTTCAAAAATGACATCGCGGGTTTCAATGATAAAACCGTTGGTATCGAAAATGAAACCACGCGCCGCCTCTCTGGATGCATTCTCTAATCATCGTTGAGACCTTCGACACCGTCTCCGATTAACAACTTGGGCGCCGGTTGACGCCCTCAGGCTCGCCCAAGGCTGCGCCCAGACTGCTACGGTCAATTGTCCCAGACATCGCATTCAGCCTCTTCGAAATCTGCTTAAGGTCACTTCGACCTGGGCAAGCAATAAGGCGAGGAACTCTGCGCTTGTCGGTCCTCAGGCGTGAGAATGTCCCTCCGCAACCCGCACTCGAACAGTCCGCAGTCGATTAGATAGCGATAAGGAGGCGCCAATTTCCCCGGCGCGTTGGGACAAGGTTTGCTGCTCCTCAGCCTTCTTAGCCGGCTTGACGGGCGACGAACAGCAGCGGCTCGCGATGCTCGGGAGTGAGCTCCCCTTGCCTTAGACCATATTCGAAGACCGCACTCGAAGAGCCCACACTCCATCAGATACTGGAAGAAAGAGGCACCGACCTCTTTGGCGCGCTGGGCCAGCGCCCATTTAGCTCGCGTTTCATCCGCTCCGTTCATCTTCTTTTCAAGCTCATGCTTCACTTGAAGGTGAAAACTCGTTGTTGAAAATGAAGGACTTAGAGACTTGGCCGCAGCGCAAACCGACCTACACAAGACTCTTAAGAGGCAGGACCTAAATCTATCGAAAATAGACGATTTGCCGGAGCGCGATAGCGCGGAGGCGTATCCTGCCTTAAAAGCAAATCGGGTGATCTTAAGGATCACGCGTCAAGCTGCGATATGTGCATGATGCGGATTCTTTCTCACGTCCGGTGAAAGTTTTCACACTCGATCAGCAACGATCTTTGCATTTGCTGAGAAGTTGAGTCGGAATAAAACTTGCGTACAGCTCAAATCGAATTATCAACTTACTTGAAAACGAAACGACTGCGTCTAAGGTCATTCTCATCGGTGTAGTAAAGGGGGGATATAAGAAAGCCCCGCAATCAGTTGACGCTGACAACGGAGCTACACAGTTAACGCCTCTGCTTAAATGCAAAGGGTAAGTACTGAGCATCCTCATCCTACCGCATTTCTAATCAGAGGCCAACCTGAATAAGTAACAGCAGATCAGCCCAGTATCACTTTGGACTGCGATTGCTCCGTCCCTTTGGAGTCAGTGCGAGTCTCGAGTCTCGGCAACCGCTTGAAAGGAAGAAAACGATGAGCCACATCCAATCGCCCCCTCGACTAGTTTCAACCTCGGTCACGATAATATTCGGCGCCGTGCTGCTGTTGCTTTTCCAAGCAGAGACAATTCAGGCTCAATGGACCACCAACGGCAACAACATCAATAATACTAACTCGGGCAACGTTGGTATCGGTACGACCAGCCCGGACAAAAAATTGACAGTCCAGGGAACGATTCCTTCTCCAGGAGGGGCCATGACCGTGCTAAGAACGACGGGCGCTAATAACGGTTATGGTCTTTTGTTAGACGCAACGGGTACTGGCAACAACAACCTGGGCTTTTCTGTCAACGGAGCCGCCAAAGGGGGTTCAGCATGGGACATTCCGAGAAGCTTTCTTGGGTTCGTCAACCTTGGATATTCCAACAACGATTTTTCATTACGGCTCAATTCAGATGGAAGCCTGACCTATCACGACAGCGTTTATCCAGGACCGGAAAGGTTCAGGATTACCGCCGCTGGCAATGTCGGGATTGGAACCAGTAACCCGTCAGCTAAGCTTGACGTCAACGGCAGTATCAACGTCAGTGGAAATATTAATGCCAAATATCAGGATGTTGCAGAATGGGTCAATTCCCCAGAAGTGCTTGCTGCTGGAACCGTTGTCGTAGTTGATCCCACAAAATCCAACCAAGTAACCGCCTCTAATCAACCTTACGACACTCGCGTCGCGGGAGTCGTTTCCGCGCAGCCCGGCTTGGCTCTTGGCGAAGCTGGCGCGGGGAAGCTGTTGGTTGCGACGACCGGCAGAGTGCGAGTCAAAGTCGACGCCACGCCTGGACCCATTCAGGTCGGCGATCTGCTAGTAACCAGCGACAAGGAAGGAATGGCTAAGAGATCAGAACCACTAAAAATTGGTGGAGCCCAAATTCACCGACCCGGCACGCTCATTGGCAAAGCGCTTGAACCGCTTGAGAAGGGGAGCGGCGAGATTTTGGTTTTGCTCAGTCTGCAATAGGTGGCTCGGTTGTTCTGCTTGAAACCCGTTTCGTCCACCGATGGATTTTATGAAGATGACCGCCAGAATGGCTCGGAAGTATCGATACGACGAGACATTGGAAAGGAAAATATGAAGCGCACTAAAGTACGGATTTCCCACAGCCCACTCTCACGTTGCTTCGTCTTAGCAAGCGGGTTAATGCTTATTTTGCAAGCCAGTTTGGCCCAGGCGCAATGGACCAACGGCACCAATATCAATAATACGAACAGCGGCAATGTCGGTGTCGGCACCTCCTCACCTGTCGAAAAATTTCACGTGACGGTTCGCTCGAGGTTTGGAAGCATGCTGATAGCGGACTCAAGAACCGCTACCCCTTTTGGCAATGCAGTCGAATCGTTTGGCGATCTTGTTTTGATGAGCGCTCCGGGTAGCGCCATCAAGTTCGGCTATGGTGGTGGGGAACTGATGAGAATCGCAGGCGACGGAAAAGTCGGCATTGGAACGACGAGTCCGACTACCGCGCTTTCCCACAGCCCCTACGGCTGGGACACATAAAAGAAACAACCCGAACCGCTGGAAAAAGGCACAGGCGAGATACTGGTCCTCTTGAGTTTACAGTAACGAATCGAAAGGCAGGAAGCCAATGGAAACGCAGTCAATCAATTTGAAAAAAAGGTTTTGGTTGGTGTCGACCATCGGATCTTTGTTGATATTCGTGATTATTCCGCAGAGCACGCTGGCCCAGACGAATACCTTTCCCAGTTCCGGCAATGCTGGTGTTGGCACCACTAGTCCAGCCGATCAGTTCGAAGTCGTTAGTGGTAATCGCAAAGTCGGCTTGAATACAGGGGTCAGTGGCGCCGGTGGCGTTGTCAGCCTCAGCAGGCTCGATGACGGCGCAAAAGTGGCGTTTTTCGGGATTTCTGGCTCACCCACCGATGACACAGTAATTTGGGGAGCCGGCGGCAGCACCGAGGTGCGCTTCGTGTCTGGCGGCCTTTCCAGCAGCGGCTTTGGTTTCTATGAAAACATGACCGTTACCACTGCTTTTGCCGCTACCCGGCCAACGCCGGTTTTGAAAATTGATGGAAATGGCAACATGGGCATCGGGACGACGACGCCCCTTCAGAGGCTGCAAATTGGTAGTAATACCGGAAGCAGCACGACCACACCAGACGCCGTCTCGCTGGGCGCCACCTATAGCAATGTGGCCGGTGCTAACCCCAAGCTACGCCTCTTCGACAACAACGCCGGAGCCGTATACGGCCTCGGTGTCTCCAACAGCCAGTTAGACTTCATGGTGCCGGCAACCGCCCGCTACGTGTGGAGTGTTAATGGCGCGGAGAAGATGCGCCTCGATGATTCCGGCAATCTCACAGTCGTGGGCAATATAAATGCCAAATACCAGGACGTGGCGGAGTGGGTTCCTGCATCAGAACAAATTCCAGCCGGGACAGTCGTGGTTCTCGACTCGACCAAGTCCAATGAAGTCATTTCTTCGACGCAGGCATACGACACACGTGTCGCGGGAGTCGTTTCCGAACAGCCCGGTATTGTTTTGGGCGAACGTGGTGTTGGCAAAGTGCTGGTTGCAACCACCGGTCGAGTGAAGGTCAAGGTTGACGCCTCGCGAGTCCCAATCCATATAGGAGATTTGCTAGTCACGAGCGATGTTTCGGGTCTGGCGATGAAGTCGGAGCCGATCGAGATCCAGGGACGTCAAATGCATGCCCCTGGAACACTGATAGGCAAGGCACTGGAGCCCTTGGGAAAGGGCACGGGAGAGATTCTCGTTCTGCTTAGTCTGCAGTAGGTGCTTAACAATTTCAGCGCTGTATTCACGCTCAACCCCTGCTAACGGGGAGGTACTTAGCCATGATGAGCTTTTCCCGCGATACTCTTTCCCAGGTCAAACGCGCGGCCCACAACCGTCATTTCGTTAGAGTCAGAACTCAGCGGTTGTTCCGGCGGACCATGGCCCACGTGAAGCCCACACTAGTAAGTATTGTGTCCGTTGGCCTCATGATCTCATTGCTTGCAAATTCAACCCCAGCTGCATCGCAGACGATTGTAGGCACGCTAGCCCGCATTATTCATGAAGGGCCAAGCAGAGAGCAAGAGACGAGGTAGTTTGAGTTGGAAAGAGCTGCGCAGCGGTGAAGCAGAGCGCTTTATCAGAGTTGGGGTGGTCTGATTCAGTTGGGGAGAGGGTGGAGC